>MDSV01077790.1_pt1 | contig 27561 bp, 25 predicted proteins | sample 810851 | NCBI WGS metagenome assembly MDSV01 (sample SAMN05326640, study PRJNA326480) | marine metagenome | isolation source: seawater | place: Atlantic Ocean: North East | collected 2012 | reverse complement strand
ATTAATGTGAAAAGATATCATTTTTATAATCTGATAAATCTAAGTCAACTCTAGTTTTAATAAATTTTAAACAATTTTCTAAAAGTGTAATTCTATTTTCTCTTATTAAAATTTTATTTAATTCATCTTTTAATTTATGGAGGTATATTACATCTGATGCAGCATATTTAAGTTGTTTTTCAGTCAATTTTTCAGCACCCCAATCAGAACTTTGCATTTGTTTATTTAAATCAATGCCAATAATTTCTTTAACTAAATCTTTTAAACCATGTTTATCCGTATAGGTTCTAGCTATTTTTGATGCAATTTTTGTACAATAGATATTTTTAACATTTACTTTCAAAAAATATTGAAGGGCCGCAACATCAAATCTGGCATAATGAAAAATTTTATTAATTTTTTCATCCTCTAGTATTTTTACAAGATTATTAGCTCTATATTTTTTTCTATTTAATTGAATTATGTGACAATCATTGTTTCCCGTCGAAATTTGCACCAAAGTTAAAGGGTCTCTTTTTGGTTCCAAACCCATGGCCTCAGTATCAATAGCTATTTCATTGCCTAAATTAAGTTCAGGTGGTAAATCATCTTTATGTACAATTATTTCATTAATCATTTAGGCCATTAATATATATGAAGCAAAAAATAGCAACAATTTTTGGTGCTTCAGGGTTTATAGGACGGCATTTAATAAGAAGATTAACGAAAAAAAATTATAGAATTATAGCAGTAACTAGATCTCCCTATCTTCATGGGTATTTAAAACCACTAGGCAATATTGGGCAAATTGATTTAGAAAAAGTCAATATTTTTAATGAAGAAAAATTAAGTCCAATTATAGAAGGTTCTGATTTAGTTATAAATCTTGTAGGTATTTTATTTGAAAAAAAATATCAAAAATTTGAAGATATCCATAGTAATTTTCCATACTTATTAGCAAAATTATGTAAAAAATTTAATATTGAAAAATTAATTCATATAAGCGCTCTTGGAATAGATGAAAACCATAAATCAGCCTATATGAATTCAAAAAAACTAGGTGAAAAATATATCTTAGATAATTTCGAGAATTCATTTATATTGAGACCTTCAATAATATTTGGTCCTGAGGATAATTTTTTTAACCAGTTTGCATCACTTGCAAATTTTTTACCTTTTTTACCATTAATAGGAGGAGGAAAAAATAAATTTCAACCTATATATGTTGTAGATGTAGTAAAATCAATTACTTCACTATTAAATAATAACATCTCAAAAAATAAAATTTATGAGTTATGTGGTCCAGAAATATTTTCTTTTGAAGAATTAATGCAGATTTTGTTAAAACAAATTAAAAAAAAAAGGTTGTTGTTACCAATACCTTTTAAAATTGCAAAATATAATGCAAAGTTTCTTCAATTATTTCCCAGACCCTTGTTAACAGAAGATCAAGTGTTAATGCTCAAACAAGATAATATTGAAACAGGGAAATATTTAACTATTAAAGACTTGAATATAAAACCAAGTAAATTAGAAGATATTTTGCCAAGTTATATTTATAGATTTAGAAAAAATGGACAATTTGCTTAAATATTTTTTAGTATAAAAATTTTATTTTAAATTTTTTAATAAGTTAAGCTGATTTAATTTTTTTTTCTATAAATTGAGGAACTTCATCATCTTTATCTAAGATATTTTCTTTTTTATTTTTTGGTTGAAAATTATAAAGAAGGTGCAGTTTACAATACGAAAAATTTTTTAGTGAAGTTCTTCCACAAAAATAAAAGTTTGATTCATTAGGGTGATTTATGGGCCATTTGCAAACTTCATCAGTTAATTCTTCAAGTTGTTTTGGATTTTCTGGTTCAAAATCCTTTTCAATTATTAGAGATTTAAATTTATTTTTTCTACTACCTTTGTTCAATTTATTTTGATCAATTTGGGATGCAGTTTTTTTTCTTATAGGGGAATTTTTTGAAACACCATTAGGGGAAGATAGGTTTAGTCGATGAGCTTTTCCTATTACAGCATTACGAGTAACTCCTCCAATTATATTAGCAATTTCAGATGCCGTATGTTCTTTACCCCAAAGTTCTTTTAATTTTTGAACGTTTTCAGTATTCCAACTCATATTTTTCAACTATATATTGTATGTATATATTAAAAATATACTATATAAAGCTATAAAACACCTTTTTATTTAAATTTCAATAAATAATTTAAGTTTTTTCACAAAATAGTAATAAAAAATACTAAATGTAAATATTTATGATTGAAACAAACAAAAAAAACTACAAACCAGGCGTAAGGCAATTTGGACTTATAAATTGGAGAGGAACAGCAAGTTTACTTCTTAAAGAAATAAATAGATTTTTAATTGTATGGTCTCAAACTTTATTTGCACCTTTGATAACTACTATAATATTTTATTCAGTGTTTTCAATTAGTTTAGGTAATGACAGACCAGACGTGTTAGGAGTAAATTTTATGAGCTTTCTTTTACCCGGATTAATAAGTATGGCTTGTATACAACAGTCATTTTCACACTCATCATCCTCAATCATGATGGGTAAAATAATGGGTACAATAGTTGATACAATATCTAGTCCTTTATCTGCAGGGGAAGTTGTATTTGCATTAATTTTTGCCTCCATAACAAGAAGCTTTATGATAGCAATTGTATCTATTACAGTTTTTTGGTTTTTCGTTGATCTAAAAATATTTAGCTTTTCTAAAATATTTATATTTTTATTTTTAAGCTCATTTATATTGGGAGCAGCAGGATTTATAGCAGGTTTGTGGGCAGAAAAATTTGATCATATGGCAAGTATAACTAATTTCGTTTTACTTCCCCTTAGTTTTTTGAGCGGTACATTCTATACAATAGAACGTTTACCACATCTCTTACAAAAAATAAGTGAATTTAATCCCTTTTTTTGTATGATAGATGGAATCAGGTATGGATTTTTAGGAAAATCAGATGGCAATATAATGTTTGGATTTGTATATCTTGTTATACTTTCTGTAGTTATGTGGTATTTAAGTTATCTACTTTATAAAAAAGGTTGGAAAATTAAATCTTAATAGTGAACGCTTTAGCCAAAATTATAATAGAAGAAATATTGCATTTAAAAGAGGCAAAGGAAGTTTTCTTTATGCAACAAATGGAAAAACATACCTAGATTTTTGTATGGGGATTGCCGTTTGTTCCTTAGGTCATACAAATCTTCATTTAATAAAAGCAATAAATAAACAGTCAAAAAAACTTTGGCATGTATCTAATGCATTTCAAATACCTGAAGGAGAAAAATTAGCTAAAAAACTTGTTAAAAAAACATTTGCAGATAAAGTTATATTTCAAAACAGTGGTACAGAGGCAACTGAAGCAGCAATAAAGGTTGCAAGAAGATATTTTCACTCAATTGGAAAGACTAAAAAAAATAGAATTCTTTGTATAAAAAATTCTTTTCACGGAAGAACTTTAGCAGCAATCCACGCAAGTGGGTCAAAAAAAATGATAGAAGGATTTGGGCCAAAAATAGATGGTTTTGATCATTTTGAATTTGGTGATCATGCAGATCTAAAAAAAGCAATAACAAATAAAACTGCAGCAATAATGATTGAAACTATAATGGGAGAAGGAGGAATAAAAGTTATCCCAGATTGGTGTTTAAGAGGTTTAAGAAAGATATGTAACCAAAAGAAAGTATTATTAATATTGGATGAAGTCCAGTGTGGGATAGGAAGATCCGGAAAATTTTTTGCTTTTGAACATGCTAAAGTAAAACCTGATATTGTTCCAATTGCAAAAGGAATTGGTGGAGGTTTTCCAATAGGAGCCGTTTTAATGACAAAAAAGGTAGCTTCTGGCATGATTCCAGGAACTCATGGTTCAACTTTTGGAGGAAACCCGTTAGCAATGTGTGTTGGTAACGCTGTATTAGATCAAATTTTTAAAAAGGGTTTTCTTAAAAATGTTCAAAATACTTCTAAATACTTTCACTTTGAACTAAATAAAATAAAAAATGATTATCCCAAGATTATAAAAGAAGTAAGGGGAGTTGGATTATTAATAGGTTTGCAACTTTTTCATGACCAAACTAAATTTATTCAAATGTTAGTAGATAATAAACTTTTAACAATTAGAGCTTCAGAAAATGTAATAAGAATACTGCCACCATTAACAGTTAAAAAAAAAGAAATTGATTTATCAATTAAAATTATTCGAAAAGTCTGTAAAGAATATAAAAATTAATGAAACATTTTATAAACCTTAAAGATATTTCTTCTTTAGATCTTAAAAAAATAATATTAGAGGCAAAAGATAGAAAAAAGAAAAGGAAAAATTTTAATATTTTAGATGTAGATAAAGACAAGCCTTTAAAAGGAAAGTTACTTATTCAAATGTTTGAAAAATCAAGTACTCGAACAAGACTTAGTTTTTATCTTGCAATTAAACAACTAGGAGGTGGAGCTCTAACTTTAAGGCCAGATGAATTACATTTTGCTAAAGGAGAATCTCTAGCAGATACGGCAAAAATTTTATCTACATTTGGAAATGCATTTATGTTGAGAACTGATAGTGATAAAAAATTAAAAGAATTTACGAAGTATATTGGTATTCCTATCATTAATGGTTTAAGCCCTTCTTCGCATCCAACCCAAGTTCTTTCTGATGTATTTACTGTAGAAGAAATAAAAAAAAAACCTATCTCAAAATTAAAAATATGTTGGATAGGGGATGGTAACAACAATGTTATCAATAGTTTGATCGTGGCATCAGTTAAATTTTCATTTAATTTAAATATAGGATGTCCAAAAAAATATGAACCTAAGAAACAAATATTAAATTGGGTAAAGAAAAATAAAAAAAAAATTTATATATTTAATAATGCCAATCAAGCAGCAAAAAATGCTGATGTTATATTTACAGATAAAGTTGTGTCTATGAATGATAGAATTAATAAATCAAAAAAAATTAAAGAATTTAAAAATTTTAGAGTTAATTCCAAAGTTATGAGTCAAGCCAGAAAAGATGCAATTTTCCTTCATTGTTTACCAAGGGGCTCTGAAGTTTCTAGTGATGTTTTCTTAGGAAAACAGTCAAAAGTGTGGCAACAAGCTTATAATAGAATACATGTACAAAAAAGTATTCTCCTATGGTGTTTTGAAAAGAAATAAACCTTTTTTATTCAGAAATTGAAAAAGTATAAATGGTAGAGTCCTTTTCTTTATATTCGTGAAATAAGCCTCCTGTTGATAAAAAACTTACATATTGTTTACCATCTGCATTATATATAATTGGAGGTGTACTTCCTGCAGCCTTCATTTGATAAGACCATAGCTCTTCACCGGTTTCTGAATTAAATGCATAACTTTTATTATCTTGTGTTCCTGTAAAAAATAAAATACCTGCACCGTTTAAAGCTAAACCTCCAAAACTCACTGTTCCAATATTAATATTTTTTCCATTTTTTTTTAAATAACCAACAGGTTTTTTATATAAAATTTTCCCATTTGGTAAATTTAGTTTTGCTATATATCCCCATGGAGGATTGGATCCAGGTAGGCCATCTTTTGTATTAAATTTACTCCACATTCTTTTATCAATATATAATTCATCTTTTTCTATAATTTTTTTATCCCACCATTTAAAAAGTTTTTGTAGTTTTATGAGTTCTTGTTTATTAATTTTAATATTATTGTGTTTATTATTTACCTCTTTTATCGATCCTATTTTATATTCTAAGTTACTTTCTATATATAAACCAACTAAACTAGGTATAAATTTATGCTCAGTTTCCATGTGAATACCTATAACACCGTTTCTTTCTCTCCCATGACAACTAGAACATTTTTTAATATACAATTCATAATTATTTTTTAATTTTTCTGGGACATTAGTATTAATTTCGCTTGTTTTCATTACAGCTCTTATCTTCCATGGTATATTATTTACAGGGATAAAAACATTTTGAGAGATGGGATCTATAGCTCCACCTGTCCATTCAGCTCCACCATGAAGCCCAAATGTAATTAAATTTTTATCAAATGACGGAGTTTCAAACCAACCATATTTATAATCTTTTATTTTTTTTTTTATTTCATTTTGCTTTATTTTAGGAAGTTTATCTATATCGCTAATTTTAAATTCAATTTTAGAAAACTTTTCAGGTATTTTTAGGTCTATTTGAAAAGGTGAAGTGTCTTCACCATCGATATCTGATTTTGGTGCTTTTTTATAATTAATATCAAAAATAGGTTTTCCTGTGTTTCTCTCTAAAATAATTGTATTTCCTGTTTTGGATAAAGAAATAATTACTTCATAAATTTTATCGTTTATTTTTAAATTGTGTAATATAGGAGGTGCAGCAAGGTCAAAATCCCATAAATCATGAATTGTTTCTTGAAAATCCCAAATAATTTTTAAATTACTTAAATTTATTGCAACTATACTACATGATCTTTTGTTTCTACCTGGTCTGTAAACTCCATATATTGATGTTGGTCCAGGGTTTCCTGTATTTAAATATAAGATACCTTTAGTTTTATCCATGGCTACTCCACCCCAGACATTACCTCCCACATCAACTAAATTAGATTCTTTAAGATGAATATTGATTTTATTAATTAGTTTTCCAGTTTTTTTATTAAATTTAAATACCTCTTTTTTACCAACAACAACAAGTGTGTCTTTATAAATTAGTGGTGCAACTAAAGTAAAAGCTTTCACCGCACCATTGTTTCCAAACTTTTTTATAATTTTCCCATTTTTTGCATTAAATTTATAAACTTTATTTCCTATTGGAATAAAAAGATTTTCCCTATTTTTTTTAATATTATTTTCTACAACTATTCCTCTTCTTGAGGGCATATAAATAAGTTGATGTTCCCATATTAAATTTCCATTTTTTGCATTTAGAGCTACAATCTTCCAGTCAGCTGTAACAAAGATAATTTTGTTATTTATATATATAGGGTTTAATTCAATATTTTGCTTCCATTTTTTTTTGATAGAGCTTTCCTCTATTGAAGAATATTTCCAAACAAGTTTTAATTTTTTTATGTTGTTTAAATTTATAAAATCATTGGAATCATATTTAGTATTCCAGTTTCCACCATGGGATCTTAACCAATTATCATACTCATATTCATTATCACTCGATATATTGTTTTTATTTTTATAATTTTTATTATGAATACCTTTTATAAAAGTATTTATAGATTTAAAGCTGTCTTCAAACTCAATATTTTTATAAATTATTGATTTCTGAGAATTATTATCTGTTTGAAAATATTTAGTTTTAATTTTTAATGCTAATATATATAAAAATGTAACTTTTTTAATATTAGTTTTAGCCGCTTCAATATTAAAACAATTCTGAATATAAGAAGGCCCATAATTTGAAATTATTTTAAATATTTGAAAATTTTTACAATTATTATTTAAAAAAAAATATAAATTAAAAATTAAAAATAAAAATATAAAAAATACTAAGAATCGTTTTATTTTTTTTGATAAAGTTTTAAAAATCATAATTTATAACTCTATTAAAAAATTTAATTTTTAAGGAGTTGTTATAGGTGAATCACTTTGAGCATTTAAATATAATATTACAGATGCCCTATCTTTTTCTTTTTTTAAACCCGCATAAGACATCTTAGTTCCTTTTATATATGCTTTTGGTTTAATTAAAAATAAGTTCATTGTTTCAAAATTCCAGGTCTTACCAAAACTAGATAAAGCCTTTGAATATTTATAATCAGTTACAGCACCCATTGGCCTTCCTAAAACTGCCCATAGAGCTGGACCAATTTTATTACCACCATTTTTTTTAATCGAGTGACAACCTTTACATGATCCAAAAATTTTTTTGCCATGCTCAATATCACCCATAGCTAGTAAATCATTAATATTTGTTTCTGAGCTAGTTGATTTTAAATTTTCATTCTGATCAATGTTTTTTACTTCAACTTTATATGTATTAATTTTTGGGGCTTCAACTTGATATATATAATCGGCTGATCTATTAATAAAAAAAATTATTATCACTGCTAGAATAATGCTTGCTATAATTTTATTGGCCTCTTTAAACATTGGATTTATTTATCATGTTAAATTATATCATTTCTATACAAGAAAACTTAAAATTAAAAAATATAAAATTGCGTCTAACAGACGCACAAATTATAGTATTATACTTTATGTCTAAATCATTAATCATTATTCCATCAAGATTAAAGGCTTTAAGGTTGCCAGGAAAGCCTCTTAAAATGATAAATAATCTACCAATGATTATTCAGGTATATAGAAAGGCTGTCGAAGCTAATGTTGGAGAAGTAATAATAGCTTCACCTGATAAAGAAATAATTAATGTAGGAAAAAAATTTTCATGTAATACAATTTTAACTAAAGATACTTATAAGACTGGTACTGATCGGGTATTTGCTGCTTATAAAAACATAAAAGATAAAAATATTGATCAAATAATTAATTTACAGGGAGATATGCCAAATATTAATCCAAAAAATATTAAAGTTTTGGATAATTTAATTAGACAAAAAAATATTAAAATTGGAACTTTAGCATCATCTTTATTAAAAGAAGAATTACATAAAAAGAGTGTAGTAAAAGTTTTAACTAAAGAAGCTTTAAATAATAAAAATTTTTTAAAAGTTAAAGATTTTTTTAGGGTAAATAATAATTTAAAAAATAAGTATATATACCATCATATTGGAATTTATGGATTTAAGACTGAAGTACTCAACAAATATACAAAACTTAATCAATCAGAAAATGAAAAAAGTAGAAATTTAGAGCAAATGAGAGCATTAGATAATAATATTGATATTCATGTAGCTTTTACGTCATCAATTCCACTTAGCGTAGATACAGAAGATGAATTAGTGGAAATAAAAAAATTAATGGAATATAAATCATAAAATTATGAAAATTATTTATCAAGGTTCTCCCGGAGCATACTCCCATTTAGCTGCTTTAGATGTTTATCCGAAAGCAGACATGATTCCATGCAATACTTTTGAAGAATGTTTTAGGCTCGCTAAAGAAAATGATAAAAATAAAATTATAATACCGGTTGAAAATAGTAGTACTGGATATATAGGTTTAGAAAGTTTAATTTTTAAATATCGTTTAAACATTTATGCTGAACATTTTCATAGAGTTAAACATAATCTTTTAGCTTTGCCGGGAGTAAAATTAAAAGATATTAAATTCATAAGAAGTCATGCACAAGCAATAAGTCAATGTCAATCAATTATAAAAAAATACAAACTACAAGTAAATATTCATGCAGATACTGCAGGCAGTGCTAAATATATTTCAGAGAATAAAAAAGAAAATGAAGCTGCTATTTCATCAACATTATCTGCTAAAATTTATAAATTAGAAATAATTAAACGAAACATAGAAGATGAAGAAGGAAATATTACACGTTTTTTAATTATGGGAAAAAAAATAGAACAACCAGAACTAAAAAATAAAAAATATATTACAAGTTGCTTATTTAAACTAAAAAGTAAACCAGCAGCTTTATATTCTGCACTTTCAGGGTTCGCGATACAAGGTGTAAATTTAACAAAACTTCAGAGTTATCCAGAAAAAAATTCTTTTACATCATATTTTTTTTTATGTGATTTAGATGGCCATATAGAAGAGACAAAAATACAGAAATCTTTAGAAGAATTAGGACTACATTGTGAGGATTTTCACGTTTTAGGAGTATATGAGGCGGATAAATTTAGAAATAAATAAAAAAAATATACTTTGATCTTGTAGATAGGAAAATATTACTGATATAATCATTTGGAGGCTGGACAGGTGTATTGGCCGTGAATTCCCCTAGGATCGAAAGATAGCAAGGGTAGCGAGTTTAATTCAGGTTGTCTAGTCTCCTAGACTTATAAATGAAAGAAAATAAATCAAAAGTTTTAGCTTTAAAATATAGGCCTCAGACCTTTAATAATTTGATAGGTCAAGAATTAATAACTGAAACTATAACAAATTCAATAAGACTTAATAAAATTCCTAATGCTTATCTTTTTAATGGCATTAGAGGAGTAGGTAAAACTACTATCGCAAGGATAATTGCAAAAGCACTTAACTGTAGCAACGGTATTGAAAAAATGTGTGAAAATAAAATGTGCGAAAACTGTTATTCAATAACTAATTCTAATCATATAGATGTTTTAGAAATGGATGCTGCAAGTAAAACAGGAATTGATGATGTACGTAGTCTAATTGAATTCTCTAGATATGGTCCAACTTCAGCTAAATATAAAATATTTATTGTTGATGAAGTCCATATGCTTAGTAAACAGGCTTTTGCGGCTTTACTAAAAACTTTAGAGGAGCCGCCCAAATATTTAAAATTTATTTTTGCAACCACAGAATTAAGAAAAATTCCAGTAACTGTATTATCAAGATGTCAAAGATTTGATCTAACAAGAATCAAATCTGAGGTTTTATTAAATTTTTTAAAAAATATAACTCAAAGGGAAAATGGAAATATTTCTGATGATGCCTTAAAATTAATTGTAAAGATATCAGAAGGTTCTGTTAGGGATAGCCTGTCTTTATTAGATAGAGCTTTAATTACACAATCACTTGAAAAGAAACAACTAGATTTAAAGACTGTGCAAAATATTTTTGGATACTTCGATAAATCACATTTAATTGAAATAATAAATTTAATTTTTCAAGGTAAAGAAAAAGAAGTAATTTTAAAATATCGAAATATTTCAGATCAGGGCGTAGATCCTAAAATATTTTTAAATGATTTTTTAGAAATACTTTATTATATAAAAAATTTTAAGGTTTTTGGAAAAAACGAAATTAATTTTTCGCTAAATGATAAAGAATCAAATGAAATAGAATTAATTTCAAAAGAAGTTGATAATGAAACTTTAATAATGTTTTACCAATTTTCATTAAAGATTGTTGAAGAACTTAACAATGTAGTGAATCAAAATTTATCAATAGAAATGTTTTTAATAAGATTGATTTATTTAAAAACAATACCTAATTTAGACTCTGTTTTAAATAATATTAAAGAAGAAAGCAATTTAGAAGAAATCGAAAATAAAAAATCAAAAAATTTTGAATCAAAAATTAAAAGTGAAGATAAAGACGTTTTTATCAAACCTTTAAAACAAATAAAAAATATTGTACAAGAAAAAAAAGAAGATATATCAAAATATAAACACCCAAGCAGTTTTCATCATAATGATATAAATGAATTTAAAAATTTAATTGAAATATGCTCGATTAAAAAAGAACCCAAACTTAAATATGAGCTTGAAAAAAATGTAAGATTAGTAAAATTTGAAAATGGTTTTATTGAGATAGAGTTTAGTGATAATTTACCTAAAGATTTTATTAAAAACTTATCTAATAAACTTATAGAATGGACGGGCAAAAGATGGATAATTACTCTTTCTAAAAATAAAGGAATGGCTACTGAAAAAGAGACTAAAATTGAAGAAAAAAAAAATAATTTGGAAAAAGCAAAAGAAACAGACGTTTATAAAAAAACAATGAAATTTTTTTCAGATGCCAAATTAACAGAAATTGATGACTTAAATAATTAAATGACTGATTTTACAAAAATATTAGAACAAGCAAAAAATTTACAAAATAAAATGAAGGAGTCTCAAGATAAAATTAAGCAAATACAAGTCGAAGGAGTTTCTGGTGGAGGAAGTGTAAGAGTCACATTGAATGGTGATGGAGATATAGTAAATTTGAATTTAGATCCTGATATTTTAAAAGAAAATAAAGAGATTATTCAAGATTTAATTATTGCAGCTCACACTGGGGCTAAACAAAAATTAAAATTAAAAACATCAGAAGAATTATCAAAGATGACTGGTGGAGTTGATCTTCCACCAGGATTTAAATTACCATTTTAATTTATGTATAATAATATACCGCAAATAGAGGAATTGATTAAACTAATTTCAAAATTTCCTGGTCTTGGATCAAAATCAGCAAAAAGAATAGTCTTGAAACTAATAAATAATAGAGAAGAACTTTTGAAACCTTTAACAAATGCTTTAGTTAAAGTTTATCAAAATGTACAACGTTGTCGTAATTGTGGAAATTTAAAAGCTACGAACACTGAATGCGTATGTGCTCAAAAAAAATATAATCAAATTTGTGTAGTAGAAAATATTGCGGACATGTGGGTTATTGAAGAGTCAGGAATATATAAAGGAAATTTTCATGTATTAGGAGGAACTCTTCCAGCTTTAGAAAATGGTAAAGAAGATGACTTATTATTATCTTCATTAGTTCAGCGTGCAAAAAATGACTCTATAGTTGAAATAATTCTTGCTCTTTCAGCTTCAGTCGAAGGAGCTACTACAGCACATTATATTCAAAATAGCCTAAAAGGCTTAAATATTAAAATAACTAAGTTGGCACAAGGCATTCCAATAGGTGGAGAAATAGAATTTTTAGATGATGGAACTTTGTTTTCAGCTTTTAAAAATAGAACAAGTTTAAATAATAGTTAATACTATTTCTTTTTTAGCAATCTATTAATATGCAATATGGGTTCAGTATATCCGCTTGGTTGGCTTCTTCCATGAAAAACTAATTCACAAGCAGCTTTAAAAGCAATAGATTTATCAAAGTTACCTGACATAGTTTGATAAGGAGCGTGGTCTTTTAATGCAGGATCTTTAAAATTTTGACTATCTACAATTCTTGCCATTTTTTTCATAGTTTCCAAGACTTGTTTTTTACTACATACTCCATGAAGCAACCAATTAGCAATGTGCTGAGAAGATATTCTTAGAGTTGCTCTGTCTTCCATTAAACCAGTTCCATTGATATCTGGAACCTTAGAACATCCAACTGATTGATCTATCCAACGAACTACATAACCTAGAATTCCTTGAGCATTATTTTCTAATTCTTTGGTAATTTCATTTATTGACCAATTAGGTTTGTCAGCAATCGGAATAGTTAAAAGCTCTGATAGTTTTGCGGGCTGTCTTTTTGATAATTCTTTTTGTTTAGAAAATACATCTATTTCATGATAATGAAGAGCATGTAAAGCTGCTGCTGTAGGGGAAGGTACCCAAGCACAATTAGCACCTGCTAATGGGTGAATAATTTTTTGTTTAATCATATCTGCCATTAAATCAGGGGCAGCATACATGCCTTTTCCAATTTGCGCCTTTCCTGAAAACCCACAGGCAAGTCCTATATCTACATTGTTGTTTTCATAGGCGTTAATCCATTTTGATAATTTCATATCACCTTTTTTGATCATAGGTCCAGCTTCAATTGATGTGTGTATCTCATCACCTGTTCTATCTAAAAAGCCAGTATTTTGAAAAGCAATTCGATTACTTAAAACACGAACACATTCTTTTAAATTAACTGAAGTTCTTCTCTCTTCATCCATCAAGCCAATTTTAATTGTGTATCTTTTTAATTTTAAAGTATCTTCGACTTTTGAAAAAATTAAATCAGTAAATTTACATTCATCAGGTCCGTGCATTTTTGGTTTAACAATGTAAATTGATTTTTTCCTGGAATTTCCTTCTTTTTTAAAATCATGAATACATGCTGCAGAAGTGATAAAAGCATCCAAAATACCTTCAGGTACTTCTGAACCATCTTTTAAAAGAATGGAAGGATTAGTCATGAGGTGACCGACATTCCTATTTAATAACAAAGATCTACCATGTAATTTAATTTTTTTTCCTTTTGGAGAAGTATATTTTCTATCTGGGTTTAATTTTCTTAAAATTTCTCGACCTTTTTTTTTAAATTTTATTTTTAAGTTACCTTTCATTAAACCTAGCCAGTTTCGATATCCAGCAACCTTATCTTCAGCATCTACTGCCGCAACACTATCTTCATGATCACAAATTGTTGATATTGCAGACTCTAATATAATATCATGAATTTTAATTTTATCCTGGTTTCCTTCTGGGTTATTAATTTCAAGTTTACCATCTTGATCAAATAAAATATCTATATGAAGATTATTATTTACAAATAATAAAGAAGATAAAAGATTCTTTTTTTTTCTAAATCCTAAAAATTGCTTAGGATTTTTTAATTTTAAGCTTAATTTATTTTTTTTAACTTCGGGAATTTTTTTAAGATCTTTCCAACTTCCTTCTTTTAATGTTACATATTTATCTAATAGTTCGCGAGCGTATTCTATAACTCGTTGCCCTCTTATAGGATTGTATGTTTTACCTCTAACAGCCCCCTTAGTATCAGAGATTACATCAGTACCATACAAAGAATCATATAGACTAATCCATCTAGCATTAGCAGCATTCAATGCATATCTTTCATTTGATATTGGAACTACTAGTTGAGGACCACAAATTTTTGCAATTTCGCTATCAACATTTTTAGTTTTTATTTTGAAATCTGAACCATTTTTTTTTAAATAATTAATTTTTTTTAAAAAATTTTTGTATTTATATAAATTAAATTTTTTATCTCTATTTTTTTTATGCCATTCATCTATTTTTTTTTGTAGCTCTTCTCTTTTTTCTAATAATATTTTATTCTTTGGTGCTAATTCATGAACAGCTTTATTAAATTTGTTCCAAAATATTTTTTTTTTTATTTTAGTACCTGGCAATAGCTCTTTATTTATAAAATTTAATAATATTTTTGAGACAGATAAATTTTCAATTTTTATATATTTTTCTTCCATAAAGGTTTACTTTTTATTTGTATATGAAATAGTATTTTTATTATTGCTATATATAAAGTCAATTTTAATTGTAAAATTAAAACATTTTATTGCCTTTTTTCTATATTAAATTTAGAGATAGTTGTATTTTATTGAAATAATTGATTATAAAATAAAAAAATTATGAAAAATTATTTGGATTTTGAAAGTGAAATAAAAAATATAGAAGAAGAATTAAGCCAATTAAAGGATCCTTATAACAATGATGGTTTAACAGAGGTAGATACAAATCAAATAAGTGAATTAGAAAGTAAATTAGATGAAAAACTTAAGGAAGTTTATTCTAATTTAAATGCATGGCAAAAAACACAGTTAGCTAGGCACGAGGAAAGACCAAGAGCAAAATATTTTATAGATAATTTGTTTTTAAATTTTATAAATCTTTCAGGTGATAGATATTTTGGAGAAGATAAATCTGTACTAGTAGGATTTGCTTCATTCGAAGGACAATCTGTTTTAGTTATTGGGCAAGAAAAAGGAGATGACCTTAATAGTAGAATTAAAAATAATTTTGGAATGATGAGGCCAGAGGGCTATAGAAAGTGTGTAAGACTTATGAAGCTAGCTGAAAAATTTAATATTCCAGTAATTTCTTTAATAGATACACCTGGAGCTTACCCGGGAGTTGGGGCAGAGGAGAGAGGACAAGCGGAAGCAATAGCAAGATCTATAGAAACCTCCATGTCTCTAAAAGTTTTAAATATCTCAATCATTATTGGAGAAGGAGGTTCTGGTGGTGCTATTGCCCTAGCATCTTCAAACAAAGTAATCATGTTAGAAAATGCAATTTACTCTGTGATTTCACCAGAAGGGTGTGCAACAATTTTATGGAGAGATCCTAAAAAAACATTGGAGGCAGCACAGGCAATGAAGTTATCAGCTAAAGACTTATTAGCTTTTAATATTATTGATGAAATTATTTATGAACCAAAAGGAGGAGCACATAGAGATAGAGATACAATTATAAACGAGGTTAAAAAATCAATTAGAAATAATTTAAATGAACTTTTAAAATTAAATAGCGATGAAATAGTAGAACAACGAAAAAATAGATTTCTTTCAATAGGTAGAGAAAAAGGATTTAAAACAGATATTAGTAGCTTTAAAAAATTAAGTTTTTATGAAGATTTATTTTTAAGGATAAAGACAAAAGTAACTTTTATTCAATTTTCATTTTTTTTAATTAGCTTGTTATTTTTTGGTTTATTAATTTTTTTTATTATTTAATTATAAAGATCCACAGCAATATTTATATTTCTTGCCTGTAGCCTGACACTTATCATTTCTTGAAATTTTTTGATTTTTTTTTTGGAAAAGTAGACAATTTGGATTATTTACTATAGTTTTTTTTATTTCTTTACTTCTACCTTCTTCTAAATTTTCTTTAGGTTTTTCAAGAATGGTAAGATTAAACAGAATTGTCATTACATCAACTTTTATTTTTTCAAGTAAATCTTCAAATAGATTAAAAGCTTCTTTTTTATATTCATTTAAAGGATCTTTTTGACCATAACTTCTTAAACCAATTACTTGCCTTAATTGTTCTAAATATTGTAAATGTGATCTCCAATTCATATCTAATGTTTGAATAAATATTTTTTTTTCAATTTCAGTATTATCTTTATTTCCAATAGTTCTTTCCCTTTCTAGTCGTTTTTCTAAAAATTTTTCATTTATTATTTTTTTAAAATTTTCATTATCAGATATAATTAAATTCTTTATTTCATTATCTTCAATGGCTTTACCAAGTAGAGAATTAATTTTAGTCTGTAAGTTTTTACTTTTTGGATTTTTTTCTATTTCTTTTTTTTCATTAATTAGAGCTGATATAATTTCTTCCAAAAAAATATTAGTCAATTCATAAATAGAATTTTTCTTTAACACCTCTTTTCTTTGTGAAAATATTACCTGTCTTTGATCATTCATAACATCATCAAACTTTAGTAAAGTTTTTCTTATATCGTAATTTCTTGCTTCTACTTTTTGCTGTGCTCTTTCTAGGGCTTTGTTGATCCAAGGATGATCTATAGACTCATTTTCTTTTAAACCTAGTTTTTTTAAAATACCATTCATAGATTCTGATCCAAAAATACGCATTAAATCATCTTCAAGACTTATGTAGAATATTGAATTTCCCTCATCTCCTTGTCTTCCTGAACGACCTCTTAATTGATTATCTATTCTTCTACTTTCATGTCTTTCAGTTCCAATAACAAAAAGACCACCTGATTTTTTAACTTTTATTTTTTCTTCAAAAATTTCATTTTCTGAATTGATTATTTTTTTCCCTCCTAATTTAATATCAGTACCTCTACCTGCCATATTTGTTGCAATAGTTACTGCATTTAATTTACCTGCATCCTCAATAATGCTAGCTTCTTTTTCATGTTGTTTTGCATTTAATACAGAATGTTTAATATTTTTTTTCTTTAGTAGATTTGAATATAATTCAGATTTATTAATACTTGTTGTTCCCACTAATACAGGTTGTCCTTTTTTATTACATTCAATAATTTTATTTACTATAGAATTATTTTTTTCATCTTCTGTTCTAAATATTTGATCATTATAATCTTCTCTAATCATTTTTCTATGAGTTGGGATTGTAACAACAGGTAAACTATAAATATCATAAAATTCTTCTGATTCTGTTAATGCTGTCCCCGTCATGCCAGATAATTTTTTATAAAGTCTAAAATAGTTTTGATAAGTAACTGTAGCTAAGGTTTGGTTTTCAGGCTGTATATTAATATTTTCTTTTGCTTCTAACGCTTGATGTAGCCCATCTGAATATCTTCTACCTTCTAGGACACGTCCTGTAAATTCATCTATTATTTTTACTGCATTATTGTTGACTATATAATCTTTCCCTAAAGAAAATAAATGATTGGCTTTAAGAGCTTGGTTAACATGATGAACTAAACTTAGATTTTCTGGATCATAAAAATTATTATTTTTTAATACTCCAGCAGAAGAAAAAATATTTTCTATATTATCAATACCTTTGTTAGTTAATAATATATTTTTATCTTTCTCATCAACTTCATAATCATCAGGCTTAAGTTTTTTACATAGTTTATCAATAATTTTATATTCTCCACTTTTATCTTCAGCAGGACCTGAAATGACTAGAGGAGTTCTTGCTTCATCAATAAGAATACTATCTACCTCATCAACTATACAAAAGTTGTGATCTCTTTGAACCATTTCTGATAATGAAAAATTCATTTGATCTCTTAAATAATCAAATCCAAATTCACTATTTGTTCCATAAGTTATATCGCAATTATAATTTTTTTTTCTATCTAAATTATCAAGATCACTTAAAATACAACCAACAGATAAACCTAAATAATTATATATTTTTCCCATCCATTCTGAATCTCTTTTGGCCAGATAATCATTCACTGTTACTATATGTACCCCTTTACCTGTTAGAGAGTTTAAGTATGCAGCAAGGGTTGAAACAAGAGTTTTTCCTTCTCCAGTTTTCATTTCAGAAATTTTTCCTTCATGTAAGATTATTCCACCCATTAATTGAACATCAAAATGTCTTTCATTAAGAGTTCTATAAGCGGCCTCTCTTACCAAAGCAAAAGCTTCAGGTAAAATAGTATCTAAACTTTCTCCTTTTTTAATTTTATCTTTTAGTTCTGATGTTTTTATTTCAAAATCTTTTTGAGTAATTTTTTTAATATCAGCTTCTTTGCTGTTTATATTGATTATAGTATTTTTAAGTCTATCAATCTCTTTTTGATTATTTGATTTAAATATATTATTAATTATATTAAAAGGATTTATCATCTAAATTATTACTTTAATTTGTGGAATTTCATGTATTAAGTATTTATATAGTTATTTATTAATAAATTTAAACAAAATGACAATTAATTTAAAAAACTTCTTAAATCCAATGAATAAACTCTCTAAAATGAGAGATTTTCAGGATTTGGATCATATAGAAGGTTTATCAATCTCAGCAATTTCTGCAGATCTTTATGAAAATATGGCAAGAGATGATCTTACATTGTTTTATTTTAGCAATGGAGCCAAATATGCATCTTTATATACTAAAAATAAAATTGTATCAGAAAATATAAAATATAATCAAAAGATTAAAAATAAATTAATTAAGGCATTATTGATTAATACAAAAAATGCAAATTGTTTTAATAGTAATGGATATGAAGGTTTAGTACATTTAGCAAAACATCTGTCTAAAGAGTTGACCTTAAAAGCAAGCAGAGCAGAGGATGGTGTTGAGGATATTATAAAATCTAATGAAATTTTATTTGCTTGCACAGGAGTAATAGGTGAGCCTTATCCGACAGAAAAAATAAAAAAACAAATTCCTTATTTAGTTGAAAAATTAAAAAAAAATCAAAATAAACATATTTGGGTTAAAGCAGCGAATGCAATTATGACAACTGATCTAAAGCCAAAACTAGCATGTGAAAAATGTAAGATTGGTCAAAAAGATATAAAAATTTATGGAGTTGCAAAAGGTTCAGGAATGATTGCACCAAACATGGGAACCATGTTGGCCTTTATTTTTACAGATGCTGATATCTCAAATAGTATACTCAAAGATTTATTAAAAAGAAATGTCGATACTACATTTAATGCTATCACGGTTGATAGCGATACTTCTACTAATGATATGGTTTCAATTTTTTCAACAGGAACTGCAAAAAATTCAAAAATATATAACTTATTAGATCCAAAGCTTATTAACTTTAATAAAAGTTTAAAAAAAGTTATGTTAAACTTGTCTAAACAGATTGTTAAAGATGGAGAAGGAGCAAAAAAATTTTTAACAATTAATGTTACAAAAGCTAAAAATAATAAAATAGCTAAAAATATTGCCTTTTCAATTGCTAATTCACCATTAGTTAAAACTGCAGTTGCTGGAAAGGATCCCAATTGGGGAAGAATAATAATGGCTATTGGAAAATCTGGTGAACATATAATTTTAAAAAAATTAAATATTAAAATTGGAGAATTTGGAGTAATAGAAAATGGTGATTTAATTTCTAATTATAATGAAGAAGTTATTAAAGAATATATGGAATGGGAATCATGTGAGTTTAATATAGAAATCAATATGGGTGAAGCTAGCTTTACAGCATATACATGTGATTTTACCAAAGATTATATAGATATAAATGCTGATTATAGAAACTAAGCATTGATTAATTTTTTATAGTTATTAACTATATATTAATATGATTAAATATACTTTAAAATGTAAAAAATGTGACCACATATTTGAAAGTTGGTTTTTAAATTCAAAGGAATTTGATAGATTAAAAAAACAAAAACTAGTTTCATGTGTTGAGTGTACTTCAAAAAAAATTGAAAAATCAATTATGTCACCAAATATCTCAAGTTTTGAAAAGTTAGAAAAAAAATCTAGTTTAGATAATAATATTAGAAATGAAATTTTAAAATATCAAAAATTTATTAAAGACAATTGCATTGATGTGGGGAATAATTTTGCTTATGAAGCTAGAAAAATTCATTATAGTGAAAAAAAATCGAAAGCAATATATGGAAGCGTTACAAATGAAGAAATTAATGAACTAGAAGAAGAAGGAATTGAAACTATGACTATCCCTTGGCTCAAAAAAACTGAAAACTAATTTTTAATAAATGAGGAAATATAATTTACTGATGTATCTTTGCTGATATTCCATTGATCAAATAAAATATTAAAATTTGTTCCATCAATTGAATTTAGTTTTAAATTAAAATTAGAACATATTTTTATTAATAATTCTGGTTTTACAAATTCATTCCAGTCATGAGTCCCAATAGGTAACCATCTAAGAACATATTCTGCACCAATAATTGCAAATATATATGATTTTAATGTTTTGTTTAAAGTTGCCACAAACATAATACCATTTTTTTTTAAAAGCCTTGAGCAATTTTTTATAAACAAATTTAGATCTGCAACATGTTCAATTACCTCCATATTTAATATTATATCATATTTAACATTAGGTTTAAATTTTTCTGGTGACGTTGATATATATTCAATTTTTAAATTATTTTTTTTTGAATGGTATTTTGCAATTTCTATATTTTTTTTTGATGCATCAATACCTGTAACTTTTGCACCTAATCTACACATAGGCTCAGATAATAGACCACCACCACAACCAATATCTAATAATTTTAATTTGTTAAATAAGTTATTTGTACCATTTAATTTGTAATGTTTAATTACGTTATCTTTAATATACTTGATACGTGTAGGGTTAAATTTGTGCAATGGTTTAAATTTACCATTTGGATTCCACCATTCTTTAGCTAAATTCGAAAATTTTTGTATTTCTTTTGGATTGGTTGTTTTCATAATAGAATTTCTTGTAGATTTATAATTTTAATAGTATTTTAGCAAAAAATTTCTTAACTATAAATAATAAAAAAACATGTCTTTAGATAATTTAATTGTTTTAAAATTTGGTGGGACTTCTGTAGGAAGTATAAAAAAAATAAAAAAAGTAGCTCAACTTATTAAAAAATATAGTGTTAAATATAAAAGAATAATTGTGGTTTCATCAGCAATGAGTGGAATAACAAATGAATATATAAAAAAGTCTAAACAAATAGGAAAAAATTTTGATAAATATGAATATGATGTTCTTATATCTTCAGGAGAACAAATTGCCTGTTCATTATTGGCGGGCGCTCTTTTAAATCTTGGTATTAAATCTAGATCATGGCTTTCGTGGCAAATTCCTATTATGACAGACGATGATCATAAATCATCTAAGATTAAAACAATTAACAAAAAAAATATTATCAAATATATAAATTCTGGTGGAATTCCAATTATCACGGGCTTTCAAGGTATTTCAAAAAATATGAGAATAACAACTCTCGGCAGAGGAGGATCTGATGCAACAGCCATATCAATAGCTAAATTTTTTAACGCTGATAATTGTATTATTTGTACAGATGTAGATGGGGTATATTCTACTGACCCAAATTTAAATAAAAAAGCAAAAAAAATAAATAAAATTTCATTTGAAGAAATGTTGGAAATGGCATCAACTGGTGCAAAAGTTATGCAACCAATATCTATTCAGGATGCAATGATAAATGATATAAATATTAAAGTACGCTCAACATTTTCAAAAAATAGTGGAACAATAATTTCTAACAGTCAAAGTACAACAAATAAAAATGTTGTGACAGGAATTACTTTTACAAAAAATGAAGCTAAAATTACTTTAGTTGGAGTTACTGATAAACCAGGTGTAGCAGCAGCAGTTTTTAAACCTCTTACAGATAATGGTATAAGTGTAGATATGGTAGTGCAAAGTATTGCTGCAGATGGCAAAGAAACAAATCTTACATTTACAATAAAAAAAGAAGATGTAAAAAAAAGCATTAAAGTATTAAAAAATAATAAGAAAATATCATGTAAAAAAATTTTATACGATGATAATGTATCTAAGGTTTCAATAGTTGGAGCTGGAATGATTTCAGAACATGGAGTAGCATATCGAATGTTTAAAGTTTTATCAAAACAAAAAATTAATATAATGGTTATATCAACTTCTGAAATTAAAATATCGGTTCTTATAAATCAAAAACATATAAAAAAAGCAATTAAATTTTTACATAAAGAATTTAATTTAGAATAATTTACAAATGAGTATTAGACCGTTCAGAGATATAACTAGAAAAAAAACCAAAATAATTTCAGTAGGAAATGTTAAAATTGGTGGAAACAACCCAATTTCAGTTCAGTCAATGACCAATACATTAACTACAAATATTAAAGATACTATTAAACAAATTAATCAACTGTCTGAAGTGGGAGCAGATATTGTAAGAGTTTCATGTCCAGATCAACAATCTTCTTTTGCTTTAAAAGAAATTACAAAAAATGTTGATATACCAATTGTTGCTGATATCCATTTTCATTATAAGAGAGCAATAGAAGCTGCCGAAAATGGAGCAAAATGTCTAAGAATAAATCCAGGAAATATTGGTTCTACAGAAAGAGTTCATGAAATACTTAAAGCCGCAAAAGATAATGATTGTTCCATTCGTATTGGAGTAAATGCTGGTTCTTTAGAAAAAGATCTGCTTGAAAAGTACAAAGAACCTTGCCCAGAAGCACTTGTAGAAAGTGCATTAAGAAACATTAAAATTCTTGAAGATAAAGATTTTTTTAACTTTAAGATAAGTGTTAAATCATCCGATGTATTTTTATCAGTCAAAGCCTATAGGTCTCTTTCAAAAAAATGTGACTATCCTTTACATTTAGGTATAACAGAAGCGGGCAGTTTAATACCGGGTACATCTAAATCTTCAATAGGAATAGGTACGTTATTAATGGAAGGTATTGGAGATACAATTAGAGTTTCACTATCAGCGGATCCAAGAGAAGAAATAAAAGTAGGGTATGAAATACTTAAATCACTAAATCTAAGACATAAAGGGGTACAAATTATTTCATGTCCATCATGTGCAAGACAAGGATTTCCTGTTATAAAAACTGTAAGTATTTTAGAAAAAAAATTAGAACATATAAAAAAACCTATTACACTTTCTGTTATTGGATGCGTGGTTAATGGACCAGGTGAGGCGAGTAGTACAGACATTGGGATCACAGGAGGTGGCAAAGGTGATAATAAAGTTTATATAAAAGGGATTCCGCATCATAAAATTGCAACTGATAGTATGATTGAACATATAGTACAATTAATTGAAGAAAAAGTTAGCGAGAAATAAAAAAAATAATTTTAAATTATAAATGATACCAAAAGATAAGATTGAATATTTAATTAATAGATATGGCAAGCTAGAAAGCGAGTTGTCTCTAGGATCTATTGATAAAAAAGATTATGCGGTAAAATCCAAAGAATATTCTGATTTAAGCTCGGTAATAAATGTGGCAAGACAATATTTGAATTTTGAAAGTGAAAAAACTGGAATTGAGAATATTATTAATGATAAAAAATCAGATATTGAAATAAAAGATCTCGCAAAAATTGAACTTAAAAATATTATAGACATAAAAGAAAAAAACGAAAAGATTTTAAAGCTTTATTTAATTCCAAAAGACCTAGCTGATCAAAAAAATGCAATACTGGAAATAAGAGCTGGAACAGGAGGGCTAGAAGCAAGCCTTTTTGCTGCAGATCTTTTTAAAATGTATGAAAAAGTTAGTATTAAAAAAAAATGGTCAATGGAAATTATTAATGTTTCAAAAAGTGAAGCGGGAGGATTAAAAGAAGCAATTTTTTTAATTAAAGGTCAAGATATTTATTCTACCTTAAAATATGAGTCTGGTGTGCATAGAGTCCAAAGAGTCCCTGACACTGAAACTCAAGGAAGAGTTCATACTTCTGCAGCTACAGTTGCAGTATTGCCAGAAGCTGAGGAAATAGATGTAAAAATTGATGAAAAAGATTTAAGAATTGATGTATTCAGATCAGGTGGACCAGGAGGACAATCAGTTAATACTACAGATAGCGCAGTTAGAATAACACACATTCCCACAGGTATAGTAGTCAGTCAGCAAGATGAAAAATCACAACATAAAAATAAAGCCAAAGGGATGAAAATATTAAGATCTAGAATTTATGATTCTGAAAGATTAAAAAAAGATACAGAAAGAGCAAAAGATCGAAAAAATAAAATAGGAACTGGAGATAGATCAGAAAGAATCAGAACATATAACTTTCCCCAAGGACGTGTTACTGATCATAGAATTAATTTAACAATGCATAAGTTGACTGAATTTATGAATGGAGAATTGTTTGATGAGATGATAGAAAGTTTGAGTATTCAAGATCAAGAACTTAAACTTAAAAATTTAAATAATTTATAAATGTTGATTTCTAATATAATTGAAAATGGTGCAAAAATTTTAAAGCAAAATAATATAAAAAGTTATAATTTAGACTCTGAAATTTTATTATCTTTAATTACAAAAAAAGAAAAAGAATACTTGATAATTAATGATCAAATAGAAATTAGTAAATATGATTATTTAAAATATTTAAAATTAATTTTAAGAAGAAAAAAAAAAGAACCTGTTGCTTATATAATAAATAAGAAAGAATTTTGGAGCAAAGATTTTTTTGTTGATGAAAGTGTACTTATTCCTAGACCAGATACTGAAGTAATATTAGAGGATATTAAAAGAAGATTTAATAAAGAATCTAACTTACACATATTAGATGTAGGAACGGGTTCAGGGTGTATTTTATTTTCTATTTTAAAAGAGTTTAAAAATTTTAGAGGAATTGGCATAGATAAGTCAAAAAAAGCTATAAAAATTGCAAAATATAACTCAAAAATTATGAATATCAGCAAAAGAGTAAAATTAATACATTGCGACGTTGACAATTATAAGTTTGGCAAATATGATATAATTATATCTAATCCACCTTACATTTGTTCACATAAGATTAAATATTTAAGTGATGATGTAAAGAATTTTGAACCAATGGATGCTTTAAACGGAGGTTTAACAGGTCTAGATATTATTAAAAAAGTTATAGCTAAAGCTAAAACGCTTTTAAAAATTGGCGGATATATATATTTAGAAATTGACAATAATCAATTTAGAGATGTTAATTTTTTATTAAACAGTAGTGGTTTTAGGTTAATTAGTAAATTGAGAGATTATGGTAAAAATATACGTTGCATAATTAGCACAAGATTAAAATAAATTATGATAAAACAAAATTTTTTTTTACATTTACAATTATATAATTAATAAAGATTAAAAATAATGAGAAATCATAGAAATATTAGAAGAAATAAATTTAGAAATAATGATCGAGATTATAGACAAAATGGATCAAAAATTTTTAAAAGCAATCCAAATAATAATTTTCAAAGAAGAATTCCAGGCAAAAATAATCATAATGCACCCAGGTTGATTGAAAAGTATAATGATTTAGCAAGAGAAGCTTTATCGAATGGAGACAAAATTTTATCAGAAAATTATTATCAACATGCAGATCATTTTTTAAGAGTTTCGTTAGAACAAAGTTCATCGAATAGTATAAGTCAAAAAAATTATACTAATCAAAATATTTTAAAAGATTCTAATGTTCAAGTTTTACCAAAAAAAGATCCAGAGAAAATAGACCAAAACTCAAATACAGAGACAAAAGAATAATTTTACTCTTTTTCAACTAGCTCAGATAATTTTACATCAATTTTTATTCTTTGAACTTCAAATTTTTTTCTTAAGTTGTTCTTTAAAACTTTACCCGAAGGCAACTTTAGTGTTTGTGAATTAACTTTTTTCCCATTGACGATTACCTCATAGTGTAAATGAGGACCTGTTGACATACCAGTTGAACCAACGAAACCAATTATTTGACCTTGCTTAACTTTCTTTCCAGCTTTAATCGATTTTGCAAATTTAGATAAATGAGCATATACAGTAGTATAAGTTGAATTGTGTTTAATCTTTATACAATTACCTCCACCTCCACACCACTTAGCAGAAATAACAGTGCCTGTTCCAGAGGCCATTACGGGAGTACCAAGTTTGGCAGCAAAGTCTGTTCCTTTATGCATTTTATTATAACCTAATATAGGATGTTTTCTTAATCCAAAAGAAGATGATAATCTTGCACCGTTAATAGGAGTTTTCATTAGGGCTTTTTCTACACTTTTACCATTTCTATTATAATAACCCTCAAATTTATCATCATCAAACCTATAAAGTGAAATTTCTTTATTTTGTACATTCATTCTAGCAAATATAATTTTACCAGTTTTATAAAACTCACCATATTCATCTGTAAAAATTTCATAAAGTATTTGAAACGTATCATTTTTTCTTATGTCCCTTTGGAAATCAATTTCAAAACCATAAATTCTTGCAAATTCAATAATTATATTTGGGTGTATTTTTTTTTCAATTGCAGAGTTATATAAACTAGATTTTATAATATTTTCTTTCAAAACTTCCCTTTTAAATAATTTTGTAACAATTTTTTTTGATACAAAATTACCTTCTAAATTACGCTTAATATGAATTTGAATTGTTTTTGAAACTGGAAAATTAAGAGTTTCTATATTTCTTTGATTTCCTTTTTTTATGCTAAAGGTTAAGTAAGTACCAATTTTTAAAGAGTTTAATTTGGTAAATTTATTTAGCTCTTTTTTAATTATTTCAATTTCTTTTTTTGATATTTGATAATTACTTAGAATTTTATTAAAATTTTCACCTTTTTTAACTTTATATTCAATATTTAAATAATTAGATTTTAAGTTGTTAATGAATAAATTTTTTGTATTTTTAAAATGAATATTTTCTAAAACATTTGTTAGTCTTTGTTGTTTTTTATCAATTGAAAATTGGTTGTATTTTGCATACAAAATAATCAAAAAACTGCCTAATAGAATAAATAATAGGTTATTTATTTTTCTTAAAAATTTATATGGTACTTTAATTTTCATTAGTCAATAAATTGAAGTTTTAATTAATTTTATTACACAATATATTGTTAAAAAATGAATAAATTCAAGGTTTTTTAGTGAATTTTTGCCTATCTTATATACTTGCTTTATTTTGTTATTATACTATAAGCATCGTTCCCATAACTTAAAATAGTTAAGGTAATAAGGCATTTAATTTAAATATTATGTGTCTTTAGCTCTTTGAATTTGTAAATTTTTAAGAAGAGAAGTGTGGACGGTTAAGGTTAACAAAATATTGTCGTACACACTTCAAAAAGTATAAGTTAATTTATTTTAATTTATATGAAGCTAGTGTGCGCCGTTATTAAACTTGAGAGTTTGATCATGGCTCAGAACGTACGCTGGCGGCACGCCT
>MDSV01220245.1_pt1 | contig 27573 bp, 23 predicted proteins | sample 810851 | NCBI WGS metagenome assembly MDSV01 (sample SAMN05326640, study PRJNA326480) | marine metagenome | isolation source: seawater | place: Atlantic Ocean: North East | collected 2012 | reverse complement strand
TGCCAAGATAGCGACATAGGAGATAATGAATTTGGTAGTTCTGAAAAATATCCTCATGCAAATGATGATGGCGATGATTTTATTTTGGGTGAAGAAGAGTAGTCTTGATATAAAATTGTAAAAATGACCTGTGCTGCAGGTTTTTTATGTTTAACATACCCTTTGTGAACAGGGTATCATTTCTATTTTTTTATTTAATGTCATTTCAAGAGCTTTTAAGTGACAGTTTATTTACAGGAATTGTTTTAAGCTCAAAAACAAAACAGCCTATATCGAATGTAAATATTTACACAAACCAAAAAAGTAAAGGAACGTCAACTAATATCGCAGGTGAGTTCTCCTTGCAAATTTCAAATTCCGATACACTTATAGTTTATGAGCATGTAGGTTTTGAAATACTTTCTCAAAGTATCCAGCTTGAATCAAAAAAAATTACAGTATATCTAGATCCCAAAGTCATTTCTTTTTCTGAACTAAAGGTCATTGGCGAAAATGAGACAGGAAAATTTAAAAATCTTGAGACTAAGAACATGGTTTCAGACATCGCGGTAAAAGATTTTTCTTTTCGAACCTACTCTGATATAGGCGACGTTCTAATGAATGAAGAATCTGTACTGATCGATGAAAGTTCTAGAGGTGTTAAAGTTGTATCTATAAGAGGTGCAAGACAGGAAGAAATGAGCTTTTTGTATGATGGCGTGCCTATCTATCATGACGGGCGTAGCGTAATGGATGTTTCTATGTTTGACATTGGCAGTATGGATAAGGTAGAAGTACTTCGCGGTGGTAATGAAATGTTCCCTGGCTCTTCGGGGAGTATTAATTTTGTTCCTAGCATTAATTATGGCAACAGTATGAGTTTATATCAGCGCTTTGGTACATATAACACTGGAAATTTTAACGGAGGTCTCAGTTTTGGGAATGATTTATTATCCTTAAATATTGGTAGCGGTAAGTCTAAATCTGTGCAGTATTATGAGGATATAATTGACTCAGATATCATTCAATCATCTAGCAATAACTATATAAATATTGGATATAGGCCTGAATTAGATCTAGAATTAAAATTATCTCATATTAAAAACACTAGAGAATTTAAAAACTACTACAGTTTAGACAGTAGTAATTCTAATAATGAGATAAGTACGTTTAAGATAGAAAAAGGTAGTAAAAAATATGGATCTATTGAACTTTATTTTTCTGATCAAATTTCTAGTGGAGAAGATAAAATATCAATATTCCAATCTAATAGAAATGATAAAAGATTACTTACTGGACTACATTATAAATACCATCACAATAATGTATTTTTTAGGCTTAACACTAAACATTCAAAGGCGATTGCTTACTGGGAACAAGATGGCAATGAACTATCTATTGATCGCAAGGATATAGCATTCTCAAGCGTGTTTGGAGTCTCTCAGAAAAAGTCAAAGCTAGGCTTTGAAATGAAAGATTTTATATTATCTATAAATAGAAATAATATTGAAGATAGAAAAAACAATGAAAGTGATTTAGTGTATAATACTAACTGGGAAAATAGTGGGGTTAATTTCTTGTTTTCGGCATGGGAGCACCTCGATAATTCAATCATATATGTCTATTCAAATTTTGGAAATAGTTTTAGAACTCCAAGCATTAGTGAAAGATATTCTCATGCACTTCGCCCTGATGAGTGGGGAAGTGATTCACTGCTTGTTGAAAGCAAAATGATGCGAGAAGTAGGAATAAAAATAACATCAACTGGAAAGAAGCTATCTCCTCATTTTCAAGGTTCCATGAGTTACTTTAGTTATTTGTATAAAAATAAGATCAAATCTATACAATATAGTGCTTCATCATTGCAGTTTCCATTAAATGATGGAGACGCAAACATTTCAGGTGTTGAGCTAAATGCGGAGCTATTAGATGTTGGGAAAATCTTTAATTTTAGATCTATTTATTCGGCCTATACCTTTTCTGATCAGCTTTCGTTTCCCATGCAGCCTCTAAATATGTTAAGGAATAGTATCGAATTTAATTTAAGATCATTTAAAGCAAAGGTTACCCTTAAAAGTGAGGGTTCAAGAGTGCTGACCACCATTAGGGAGGAGGGCTTATTGGAGAATAATTATTTAGCTAAATATCAATCCATTGATGTTCAAAGCTCTTATGTTGTAAAATATAAAGATTTTGATGTCAGCGTTGCTATTTTTGGTCAAAATATAGGCGACAATTCCCAAGTGCTTGATGGAATTTCAATTTTTGATAAAAGGATGTATTTGAGCTTAGGATTACAATGGAATTAATTAAAAATCTGGCTGCGACATTATTATTTTTTCTAGTTGGGTGCACCTCAAATCCTTTTTGGAAAGATAACCCATCAAAAAAAGTTAAAATTGAAGGCTATGTGTTTGCAAATGAGAGGGTGTCAGATGCATCTGTATTTGTTTACATTGAAGAACTAAATGTATTTACATATGCCGATAGTTCCGGATATTTTTCGATTGACCTGTTAAACTTGGAATCGGAAGTCGGTATTTTTAGCGGTTCAGTCAAAGTTTTTTATTATTTACATAATTATAAACTAGCATACTCTAACCTCTTCATAACAAACGGCAGGCTTACAGGGTCGCAAACTGATTTTAATGAGTATGGCACATTGATAGAGCCTGTTATTTTACAAAAGTTATTATCTTTAGAGTTATCAATAAATAATGTTTGGGACAGATCAAATGCAGACTCTTTACGCTTTAGTTTAAACTTGATGTCTCATGATGAACCAGTGAGTTTTCTTTCCTATGTTAATGTGTTATCTGATCCTCGTAGGCATGTGCCATCAGGTATTCTGCTAAAATCCAATCAGAATGATGCATTGTACTTTGATGAAAATGACGCTGATCTCATTCAGCGTACTGATCTTAATTCAAATGATTTTCTACAGATGGAGTATAACGTAAGCCATGATGGATTTTTCCCATTTGTGATTGACGACTATATTTCTCTTGAACAACAATTAGTGCAAAATGGATATCATCTAATATTACCATATGTTTTTATAATTCAAGAAAGTATCCCCCATCAAATTTTAACAAGTATGGGAATAGGCAATGCTCAAAATATATCGGCTGAACATTTTATTATGCCAATCGATATGGTTTTAAAAACAATTTTCATCCAATAAAAAACCAATTACTTTAAATAATCTGTTCTAACTAATAATGGATTTGCCATAAATTATCACCACAATTTTTTAATAAATGGAGATAAAATGGCAGAAAATGTAATCGAGTTTAGTGATCAGAGTTTTGACTCAGGTGTTATAAGGTCTGATGTCCCCGTCCTTGTAGATTTTTGGGCGGTATGGTGTGGTCCATGTAAGGCTATTGCTCCAATAGTTGAGGAAATAGCAAATGACTACGATGGTAGGGTAAAGGTTGGTAAAATAGATGTTGATAACAATAATCAGGTTGCGATGAAATATGGAATTCGCAGCATACCAACACTCCTCCTTTTTAAAGGTGGAGAGGTCGTAGATCAGGTAATTGGTAACGTAGGAAAGGAAAGTATTGAGAGTATGCTTAATAAAGCACTCTAGTAATGCTTATTAATTAATTTTCATGCATAAAAAAGTCATCATCATTGGTTCTGGCCCGGCTGGTTTAACTGCAGCAGTTTACGCAGCAAGAGCTAGTTTAGAACCTCTCGTTTTTGAAGGTTCTCAGCCTGGAGGTCAGCTTACAATAACAACTGATGTAGAGAATTTTCCTGGATTTCCTGATGGGATAATGGGTCCCGAATTAATGGACCATATGAGGAAACAGGCTACTCGGTTTGGTGCTACATGTGAGTATAAGACCGTTACGAAAACTGATTTTTCAGTGAATCCTTTTAGAGTTTGGGTAAATGATGATGAATACACTGCAGATACAATAATAATTTCAACTGGCGCTTCGGCTAGGCTATTAGGATTAGATTCTGAAAAGGAGCTTATGGGATATGGAGTATCTGCTTGTGCAACTTGTGATGGTTTCTTTTTTAAAGAAAAAGAGGTCTTGGTAGTTGGAGGAGGTGATTCTGCAGCTGAGGAGGCAATATTTTTGACTAAATTTGCTTCAAAAGTTACTATTGTACATAGGAGAGATGAATTCAGAGCTTCTAAGATTATGGCAGACAGAGTATTTGCCAATGATAAGATAGATATTATGTGGAATAGTGCAGTAGAAGACATTCATGGTTCAAAAGAAACTGGAGTAACTGGTGTTAAGATAAAAGATACAGTTTCCGGAGAATTAAAAAACGTTGATTGTGATGGTATTTTTATGGCAATAGGACATGATCCTAATACAGGTATTTTTGAGGATCAAATTGACCTTGATGATAAAGGATATATTACCACACAGCCTGATACTACAAATACGAATGTATCAGGTGTTTTTGCATGTGGAGATGTTCAAGATCAGGTATATCGCCAAGCCATTACAGCTGCTGGCACTGGATGCATGTCAGCTATAGATGCAGAGCGCTGGTTAGAAGAACATTAATTAAGCATTACATACCTTTCTGTAAACTTCATTTGTTTGGAGGTATATAATGAATGAAATAAAAAGATTAATTTTTAAAGTTGAGCGTCTTAAAAAGAACTATGGCTCATTAGAGGCCATTAATGTTAAAAAACTTGAAATCCACCCGGGTACTATTTACGCTTTGGTTGGTCCCCCTGGTAGTGGTAAAACAACACTTTTAGAGATTTTATCTGGTGCCCAGAAACAATCATCTGGGGATCTTTACTTTGAAAATTTTACTTATGAAACAAATTGGTTTGGCAAAGTTAAAAAGCATGATGAAATATTTTACAACTATGGTTTTGATGATTATGGCACCGGGACATCAGTCGGCAAGATAATTTCCAAAATGTATGGGAAAAAATCTAATACTATAATGAAAAGACATTTTAGCAGTCCAAAATTTAAACATCTTTGGAGTAGACCAGTATCATCTTTAACTAAAGGTGAATTGCACTGGGTTGGAATGGTGCTTTCCCTAGAAAGTGACCCTAGAGTATTGTTGATTGATGAATATGGAATGTATATCACTAATGATATGGAAAAAGAATTTCGATCTCAATTAAAAAGAATGAATAGAACGCTTGGTACGACCATTATTGTTAGCTCTCCCAATGAAGATCTGGTGAAAAACTTTGCATCAGTGCTAATATTTATGGATAACGGTCATATTTCAAAGATAAGATCTAAATCCATTCGATCGGGAAGACCTAGAAGGCATAGTAGGAAAGCTAGTTATGCAAGTAAAAGAAGACCTCACAATAAAAGAAATAATAGTAGGGCATCATCGACCGATGAGCATCAAAAAAGTGATAAAAGGCATTCAAACAATAAACATTCCGGTTCGGACCAAAAACAAATAGGTAGCATCACTCAGAAAGATCAGAATAAAAAAAGAAAGCCCTTCGATTCAAGAAAACAAAACAGTAAACGCTCTTCTAATCATGTTGTAGATGACAATCGCAAAAAAACACATAAAAACAAGTCCAGAACTAATATTGAAAATTCAAAAAACACAGAAAATAGACAAAATGTTCAAAAGCATTATGGTAATGCAAAACGGGATAATAATAGTGATTCTCATAAAGTTAAAGAGGTTGATGGAAACAGATTAGATTTGCGAAACAATGATGAGGAGAAATAGTTCTCATGATTATTGATATTGATAATATCTCGAAAGATTATACAGAGAAAAACATTCTTGTCATAGGTGACATCATTTTAGATGCTTATGAATTTGGTAAGGTAGATCGTATATCGCAAGAGGCTCCTGTTCCGATTGTTGCAATTGATAGAAAATCCCATAAGCCAGGAGGGGCTGCAAATGTAGCTCTTAATTTATCAGGTTTAGGTGTAAATGTTGATCTTATTGGAATAGCTGGGGATGATAGTAATCACGATGAGTTGCAGAAATGTCTCAAGCCTAATGATAATATAAACCTGCATTTAGTTAAAGATAAGAACCGGCCTACGAGTGTAAAAACTCGTATCATAGCGGACGGGAAACAAGTTGCTAGGCTTGACGAGGAGCACACAGATAATATTAATTTCGAGTTAGAGCAAGAAATAAAAAATATTTTTGATTTGAAATTTACTAATATTGATGGCATAATTATTGAAGATTACAATAAGGGGGCCCTAACAGAAGATGTTATATCTCATATTATAAATATTGCAGCTAAAAAAAATGTACCTGTATATGTTGATCCCAAACATAATAACTATGATTCATACAAAGGAGTTAGGTTTTTTAAGCCTAATTTGAAAGAGTTCAACGCAATTGTAAGGGATAAAAAGTTTGGCGATTTACCTGGTTCTGGTTTTTTATTTAAAGAGTATATTGATTGTGAAATCTTACTTCTAACATTAGGTGCCGATGGAATGTCACTCTATTATAATAATAACCTTGAACAAATATCTACAAAAGCTCGAAAGGTATATGATGTATCGGGAGCTGGTGATACAGTTATTGCTACATTTGCGATTAATGATATTTGCGGTGTTAAGCCGTTGCACTCTTCATTCATTGCCAACCTTGCAGCTGGAAGAGTTTGTGAAGAAATAGGGGTATTTCCTATAACTGTTAATTCATTAAAAGAGATTTTTGCTTATCATCATAAAAAAATGGATTAAAAATGAATAAAGGTAGAAAGAAGATTAGCTACATTGGCGTTTTTTCTTTTATATTTATTTCAATATGTTTTTCACAACCCAGTGCAAAATACAGGCCATTCGATTGGTTGCTTTTTAAAGAACCTGGAAGCATAAATTCAATATCAGAAGGTTATGAATTTCTTTACATAGGGACAAGTTATGGTGGTATTTATAGGTATAACCTTTACGGTAATCAGTATGACTTTCCAATTACAACAGCCCAAGGTTTGGATAATAATAATATTAATAGTGTTCATTTTGATCATAGTACTGGCATCATTTGGGCATCTTCATCTGGAGTTCTGCAATATTCATATACTAGAGAAGGAGATTGGAGAGTAATAGAATTTAGAGATCTTGGCCTTCGTAATAATGATAGAATAGTACGATTGGGAAATTCAAAAAATTACATCTGGGCAAAAGCCAATGCAGTTTATGTTAAGCTTGATAAATCTTCTGGGGTTTTAGCTGGCATATATCCAATTCCTGATGAAATAAATATCATTTGGAGTAGTTCTGCATATAATGAGCAACCAGAAATTGTGTCTGTACTAAATGATTATGCTTTAATGTCTGGTTGGATGGCATCTGGTTCAAAGTTGATTGATGGCTATGGGAGATACATTGATATAACTAGTGGCTTAATTGGGAAATATAATGATGTGTGGATAGGAACATCAGATGGTACTCTTTTCCAGGGCAATAAAACAATGGAGGCAATGTTCCCAACTGAATTTGGTATACGAGGTTCAAACATTAATGCCTTATTTCATAATGATGAAGAGCTTTGGATAGGCTCTAAAGGATACAGTATTGGAAGGGGCATAACTAAATTAAATACTAGAACATTCCAAACTGATCATTTTGATTTTGATGTAACTGTTAATATGAACTTAACTGAAATTTACTCTTTCTATGATTTTGATAATGTACTTTGGGTTGGGGGTAATAGTGTTATATTGATTTTTGAAAAATCTGAGAATTATTGGAGGACACTTGGTGAGGAAAGAGGTATCCCAAACACTGATATTACCTCAATGGCCGGAGATTCAAACTTTGTATGGATTGGCTCTTATTATGGAGTAAGGCAAATTGATAGAAAAACGAAGAGAGAAGATCCGATGGGCTTCGAATATCTATTTTATAATCATCCAGTAAATGATTTATTCTTGAATGATTACGGTGTTTGGATAGCCTCTAGAACAGGTATATATCTATATGATAAAAATAATCCCCAAATTATGAATGCATTGTCTATTGGAAACTCATATTTAGATTTCCCGGTTTCTCAAGTTACCTCTATTTTTCAGCAAAATAACTTAGTTTATTTTGCAACAAATATTGGTATTGTAGTGTTTGATACTGAAGAAAAGTTTTGGGATATGGCTATTCCTGCATCGGATTATAAAAGTTTAGATGTTAATGATATTTTATTATTAGGTAAATTTTGTTTTATAGCTACAGATAGAGGTATGTTTAGAATTAATTTAAAGTCAAAAGGTGTAAGAGAGTACAATTTTGATTTTATAGGTTCCGTAAATACTATTGAAAGCATTGGTAAATATGTTTGGATGGGTACAAGTGAGGGTTTAATTAGATTTAAATGGAGAAAAGACCATTGAAGAAAATTTTAAGCTTTATTTTGATTTTATTTCTATTTTCTATTGATTTCAGTTTTTGCCAGAGGCAAAGCAAAAATAAAACCTTAACTAAAGTTGGAAAATACAGTTTAATTGAATTTTCAAGACCTTTTTCAAAGGATTCAATCCTTGTAACAGCTTTTGTTGAAATTCCATTTCAAAGCTTACAATTTATAAAAAAAGAAAAATCCTTTTTTGCTTCTTATGACGTTTCAATTTCTTTGAAAAATAAAAGAGGTAAGCGTATTTTTAGAAAAATGTGGTCAGATTCAATTATCACGAGCGATTATATCCAAACTCAATCACAATATAGAACTAAAAAGCACTTTGTAAACTTAAAAATAGGTAAAGATGAATATTTAATAGATTCAGAGTTGTATGATAAAGATACTCGAAATAAAGGTTCGAAAAAAATTAAGTTAGACTTCTCTAAAAAAGACAAAATCCCGATTTTATTTGAACCAATTGTTGTTACTGATCTTGATGGAAATTGGGGTTTTAATGATGGTGAGTTTCCTTTGACTGGAAAAAGAATAACAAATATTGATGATGGTCTTACTTTGATCATTTCAGGATTTGTAGGCAAGGGACCATATCAGGTTGATATGTTTTTAGATGGTAAAAATGAGAAAGGGAAGATTGTCTTAATAAACAATGATGAAACCTCCGCTGGGTTTTTTGTAATAAGGCATAAACTAAAAAAGGAAGATTTATCTACAATTGGACTTAATCTTAAACTAAATATTAAACAAAATAAAAAAGAAAGATCAGTTTTTAAAAATATATCTATCTATAAACCTGGATTATCTGGCTTTGTCAATAATATAGAAAATTCATTTCAGCAGATGAGATATATCCTAACTAATGATGAGAGAAAAAAAGCTAAAGGTAAGAAAGGTAAAGAATTAGAATCTCTTTTTCTATCATTTTGGAAAGAAAGAGACCCAACTCCCAATACTAGTATAAATGAACTTATGGAGGAATATTACATTAGGATTAATTATGTGAATGAGTATTTCAATATGTCCTGGAGAGAGGGTTGGGAAACTGATTTTGGAATGATATATATCCTTTTTGGTCCCCCAGATCAAATTGAAAGGTCAAATTCAACGAGCGTAAATTCATCTATTTATCAGGTATGGTACTATAATAGAATAAATAAACAATTTGTTTTCAAAGATCAAAATGGATTTGGCGATTTTAAACTTGATAGGCCATTCATTGGGCAAAATTTTTAGATATGATTTAAAAAAATTATACCAAGGTATCTGATTAATAATCATTAAATTAATCTTTCATATTTTACAATTACATAAATAAATGAAAAAAAAATCACTATCAAGTATTATCAATTGGATTTCAGGAGATATAGCAATTGATCTTGGTACCGCTAACACCCTTATTTGGTTAAAAGGTAAGGGTGTGGTTATAAATGAGCCTTCAATAGTTGCTAGGACTATCCACGATGATAATATTGTTGCTGTCGGTGATGAGGCAAAGGCCATGCTTGGTAGAACGCACAGAGACCTTGAAACTATAAGGCCTCTTCAAGATGGCGTCATTGCTGACTTTAAAATGACAGACGGCATGTTGCAAGGTTTTATAAATAAAATTAATTTTAGTCGAATGGCACGCCCTAGGATGGTTATATGTGTTCCTTCTGGAGTAACAGAAGTCGAAAGGAGAGCTGTTAAAGATTCTGGTGAAAGAGCTAATGCTAGAGAGGTTTATCTAATAGAGGAACCAGTGGCAGCTGCTATTGGAATTGGCTTAGATATTAGTCAACCAATAGGCAATATTATTGTTGATATTGGTGGTGGTACAACTGAAATAGCAGTTATATCATTAAATGGAGTAGTAACTAAAGAGACTATTCGAATTGCCGGTGATGAAATGGATGAATCTATACTGCAGTGGTTTAGAAATGAACATAAGTTAGAGATTGGTCTAGGCATGAGCGAATCGATAAAAAAATCTGTCGGCTCAGCCATGCAAATGAATACTAAAACTATTTCAGTGAGGGGTAGAGATTTAGTTACCGGAATACCTAAAACAATAGAAGTAAACTCAGATGAAATTAGGCAAGCTTTGAAAGATCCTGTTAATGCCATAGTTGAAGCTGTAAAAAGATGTTTAGAACAGACCCCTCCTGAATTAGCTGCAGATATTCTTGAGAGGGGTATTATTGTTGCTGGGGGTGGAAGTTTACTTCGAGGTATAGATCAGATTATTAGGGAAAGAACTAATGTCCCTGTTAATGTGGCTGAAGATCCATTGCTATCTGTTGTAAAAGGTACAGGCATGGTATTAGAAAATCTCAAAAAATATGAGGCTGTCCTACTCTAGCGGTTGTTCATGCGCAACCTTATTATATTCATTATTAAAAATAAGGATCACTTTGTCTTTGCAGTCACTGTGACCTTATCGATATCTCTTTTATTTAACCGTAATAATGATGAAATGAGTGTTGTAAGAGGCTTCTCATCTGATATTGTATCCTTTTTATCATCGCCAATGGTAAAAATAAAATCTTTAGCTATTGTTAGCGAAGAAAATCAATTTCTTAGAGAAAAAAACCTCCAACTTAATCTTCAGTTGGAATCCATTTTATATGCAGCTGATGAAAATGAAAATTTAAGAGAACTTTTAGATTTCAAGAGGAAAACTAAATTAAAGATTATTCCTGCTAGGATAATTAATAAAGGAATTCAGACAAATATAAAATCACTAACTATTGATGTTGGGAAAAAAGATAATGTATTAACAAATCAAGCTGTTCTTACATCGAGTGGAGTGATTGGCAAAACAATACAGGTAGGTGAAAATTCTGCGATTGTTCAATCAATGTCAGATAATAATTTTAGGCTAAGTGTGAGAATAATGCCTAGTGGAGCTGTAGGAATACTTAGGTGGTTCGATAGTAATATATGCAAAGTTTATGAAGTACAAAAAAATGTTGAAGTAAAAATTGGAGATAGAGTAATTACATCTGGATTTAGTAAAATATATCCACCCAAACTTCCAGTAGGTACTGTCTCAGGTGTTTACGATGAAAGAGGTAGTTATCAAAAAGTAATTAATGTAAAAATCCAAAATGATTTTGAGTCGATACAAAATGTCTTCATTGTATTGGATGAAAAATGATACTTTTTAAATACACACTTATACTGTTAGTAACATTCATTTTTCAAGCTTGGAGTTCAGAATTTTTTTCTGTTGGTACTATTGATCCTGATTTTTGTGTTATAATTTTACTTTATATTTCAATTAAAAACGGAGGTATTATAGGTACACTTTTTGGGTTTTTCATTGGCTTATTTATAGATCTCTCATCAGGAACTAATCAGTTTTTTGGACTTACACCTCTTATTTACACAATGACAGGATATTTCAGTTCGTTTTTAAAAGAAGAAAATGTACGATTAAACAAAATATATTTTACCTCTATATGGGTATCTATATTATTATTTCAATTTTTAATATTTTCCTTAATTGTTTATCAACAACTGCTGATCCAAAATCCATCTGTGTTTTTTATAAAATGGCTGGCAACGTCTTTTTACACATTGGTTTTCATTGGAATTTTACAAGTGATAATACCTTTATATAAAATTTAGTAGAATATGTTAAAATCAGATAATATTGTATCAAGTCAACAGTTTTTAATTGCAAGGATCGTAGCTTGGGCCATGATTACGATATTAGGTATTAGATACTTTCAGATTCAAATAATTGAACATGAATTATATAGGCTAAAATCAAATACAAATAGAATTAGAAAGGTAACAAAAAATGCTCCTAGAGGTTTAATTTTAGATAGAAAGGGCGAAATTCTTGTAGATAACTATCCAGTGTACGTACTTACAGCTATTCCAGGCGAAATGTCTAACAGAAATCAACAATTTAAATTAATCGCTGATTATATAGAGTCTGATTCAAGTATCATTAAGTCAAATTTTAAAAAATACTACCGAGGTCGTTTTTCTCCCACAAGATTAGCAAAGGATATGAGTTTTTTACAGCTTGCAAATCTTGAGGAAAACAAACTTAACCTTGAAGGTGTTTATTATGATCAAATTCCTGAGAGATTTTATCCTAATAAAGTGAGGGCACCTCATTTATTTGGATATGTTAAAGAAATTGATAGATTAATTAGAAAAGATTTAAAAAACAGAGACCTCTATGAGCTTGGTGATTTAGTTGGATGGTCTGGGCTTGAAAAATACTATGAGTCTTTTTTAAGAGGGAAAAGGGGAACATATTTTTATGAGGTTGATGCTGCTGGTCGAGAAGTAGGTCCTGCATCAGAACTTGACGATACAAGGCCGAGCCCTGGTGGAAATATTCAAACTACAATTGATTTAGAATTGCAAATGCATTGTGAAAAATTAATGGAAGGTAAAAAAGGAGTAATTCTTGTTGGCGAGCCCTTAACCGGAGGAATTTTAGCTGCAATAAGTTCTCCAGATTATCCTCCTGATTTTTTTACAGGATTAATTACTGAATCAGATTGGAACAAAATAAAAACTAACCCCGATAAACCATTAATAAACAGGTATATACAAGGCACCTACATTCCAGGGTCAATTGTGAAAATGATTACTCAAATTGCACTTTCGAATTCTCAACGATTTAGTAAGGAAGCAAAGCAATATTGTCCAGGTTTCTATCAGTTTGGAGATAGAATTTTCGGTTGCTGGTACACGGAAGGGCATGGTGATTTAAATGTAACTGAAGCAATGGCAGTGTCCTGCGATGTTTATTTTTACAAGACAGTTAGACAACTTAATTTAGGAGATTTGAATAAAACATTTAATCAATTTGGTTTTGGGCAAAAGACAAAAATCGATATCCCTAATGAGGCTGTTGGTCTTGTACCCAATAGTGATTATATGAAGAAAAGATACGGTAAATACGGTTGGAGCAAAGGTGTTTTATTGAATTTAGCCATTGGTCAAGGAGAGTTATTAGTCACTCCGATGCAAGTTTTGAATTATGTTAATTTAATAGCAACCAAAGGAAAAGCCCCAAGTTGCCATTTTGTTTTTGTAGATAACCTACCATCAAATGTTTCACCTAAAATAAAGAGTCAAATTTGGGATGATGTGCACAAAGGCATGAGGGATGCAATTGTCAGTAAAAATGGTACTGGTAAAAAGGCAGATATTAACATTGAAGGGTTTGATCTTTATGGCAAAACTGGAACAGCTGAGAACCCTCATGGTGACAATCATGCATGGTTTGTTGGTTGGGTTGACTATAATAATGAAAAATACTCGATTGTTATTTTATTGGAAAACGCAGGTTCTGGTGGAGCTATTGCTGCTCCAATGGCAAAAAAAGTTTTTAATAAATTAATTTTAAATCATGATTTTGTGTCAAGATGATTAATATTAAAAGACCAAATGTAAGTGATGCTCCATGGAAAATTTTATTTTCTGCGGTTTTCCTAAGTTTAATTGGACTTATTGCTTTAAATAGCATTTCATACCAGAGCACATCAAATGCTTTGAACCCATTTTATAAACAGCTTATATTTTTATTCTTAGCTCTTATTGGATTTCTATTTTCTTTTTTTACACCAAAATACATCATCCACAAGTATTCGTATGTCATATATAGCATAGGTTCAATTTTAGTAATTCTTCCATTTTTTGGGTCGACTCATGCTGGCACATACAGATGGCTTAATATCGGCCTACCATTTAGCTTTCAGCCTAGCGAACTTGCCAAAATTTTTTTGGTTATTGCTTTAGCGAGATATTTATCGGATAATAGTATAAAAATTCAATATTTTAAATCAATAATTGTACCAATTTTAATTGCTCTATTGCCTGTACTAATCGTTTTAAATCAGCCTGATCTAGGCACCTCATTAGTTATGTTAAGTGTCATATTTCCAATGTTGTATTGGGCAGGTGCAAGACCATTTTATTTGTTTCTTTTAGTAGCTCCAATATTATCTATACTTTCCGCATTTAATGTGATTATGTTCTCTATTTGGGCTTTAATTATTGCGATCGTCATTTATTTCTCTAAAACAAACATTATTGCTAGTGCAGGATATTTTTTTGGGAATATATTTTTCGGTTTATTTGCTCGTCCATTATGGGATCTATTAAACCCATACCAGCAAAATAGGGTTTTGACTTTTATATACCCAGATAAAGATCCATTAGGTGCTGCATATCAAATCATTCAAAGTAAAACAGCTATAGGTTCTGGTGGTCTTTTTGGCAAGGGGTGGGGGCAAGGCACTCAGACTCATTTAAAGTTCTTACCAGTTCAGGAATCTGATTTTATTTTGTCAGTTATCGGAGAAGAATTAGGTTTTGTAGCAATCATTATCATATTATTTACTTTTGGGTATCTTATTAGTAATATCCTCAGGAACTCATACCTTTCAAAAGATAAATTTTCAAGTTTAATTTTAATTGGTTTAGGATCAATATTACTTGCTCATGTCTTTGTAAACACTGCTATGACAGTTGGCCTCATACCAGTTAAAGGTTTGCCTTTACCATTCATATCAGCTGGCGGAACATTTTTAATTACTAGCTATTCAATGATTGGTTTGATAATGCGCTTCAGTATAAACTATTCAGATTAAGTAAAATTTTTAAGATATTGTTGTTATGACCTTAATCGGGTAAATTAAGATCTAAAATTGCATAACTATTTTGGTTTTACTATGAACAAGATTTTAAAATTTGTATTAATTCTATTTATCAATCTGCTATTTGTATCAATTTTTGCTCAAAGTTCTAAAAATTATGATAAAGAGCTTAGGCGTTTAAATGCAAAAATTGATAGAGTTCGAGTTTTAGTAGATTCCTTAGAGTTCAATGATAGATTGCTTCTGCCTGAACTTATGTCAGCTTTTAGGAAATCAGTTAGCAGCAAGGCCCAACAGGATTCAATAACTGTTGTAATGATGAAAAGAATTAATACGCTCAACAATAAAATTGCTAAGCTTGAAAATCAAGCAAAGTTTATGGATAGTACGTCCTTGGAGATCTATAACAAGTTAGTAATGATTGAAAACAAGATTGTTACATTAACAAATAGCTACGCTGAAATGTCTCAGATGAAATCTGGGCCTTTAACTTCTAGTGAACCTCAGTTTAATGCGGCTAATTACAAAAAGCATTACATGAAAAGTTTAGGTTATTTTCAAAACCAAGAATATGACAATGCCATTAAAGGATTCTCTGAGCTCGTTAGTTCTGACGCAACTAATGATTTAGCAGATAATTGTCAATATTGGCTTGCTGAGTGTTACTATTCAAAAAAAGATTTTAAAAGGGCAATTGCAGAGTTTGTCAAGGTATTCAATTATGCAGGCACTGACAAAGATGATGATGCTCAATTAAAATTAGGGTTATCATACCAAAGTATGGGTAGTATTGGGAAAGCAAAAGAAGAATTTCAAAGGCTCATAGATTACTTTCCAGGCAGTGAGTATTATCCTAAAGCAAAAGATGCTTTAAAAAAGCTCTCTATTGATTAACATACACATCAAATAAATTATGTCAAAAAAAATATACTTTAGTACTACTGAAATTGTCCCGTTTGCAAGCGTTTCTAGTATTGCTTCTTATTCTACAGCAGTTCCAACTCTGCTGCAAGAGTTGGGTCACGATATAAGAACAATATTACCAAAATATGGTTTTATTAGCGAGAGAAAGTATATACTTAGAGAAGTAATAAGACTTAGAGAAATCCCATTTTCATTTTGTGGAGAAGAGGAGATAGCTAGTGCAAAAAGTGCTTTTATACCCAAAACTCGTGTTCAGGTATATTTTCTTGAGAGTGACGAATGGTTTCAACCTCTAAATAACCTGCTATACAAATCAAAGAATGGCAGAATTTTAATGGATAATACAATACGTTATGCTTATTATTCTAAAGCTGTTCTTAGCACATTGCCTCACCTGTTTTGGGTTCCAGATATTCTTGTATGTAATGGGTGGCAATCTGCGTTGATACCAAATTATTATAAAAATGAATATGAGGGTATTAGTGAGTTTTATAAAAAAATAAAATCTGTTTTAGTTGTTCATGATTTAGATGATTATTCAAAAGTAGACAGGTCAGATCTAGTAAAAATGGGTATTGAGATTCATCCTAATATTAAAGGAAATAAGCTTAATATTTATGATGTTGCTAGTTATGATGCTGACGCAATTTTAATAATGGATCGACCAGGTGAAAAAATTTCGTCGAAATTATTAAAAAAAGCTGCTTTTAAAGATAATCGGAAGAAAATAACGGTGTTTGAGCAAGAAGATATAGAGGATATAGACTTTTATTCGATGACGGAGTCTCTAAATCAAGTTGTTTCTGATATTGCTTCGAAATAGATCATTCATTTTTAGATAATAATTTTATGAAATCATTTAGACTATTATCTCATATATGCTTGCTCCTTTTTTTATATTTTTTGACCAGTTGTTCAGAAGAGCCGATTCATGCTGATTTATCAAACATAGATAATAATATTGACACCTTACTTATCACAGATATTGCTGGCTACAATTACCAAATATCACCTGATATAAGTAGTTATAATAAGTTGTTTATTGGCTCTAAGGAAGAATTTATATTTTTAAGTTCATTGTTTAATTTTTCTTTAAATGGTTGGGATACATTTCTTGATTCTACGGTTAATGTTGACAGTATTTTATTTAAAGTATTTTCTGGAGATAGTCTAATCGAAAATAATAATAATTTAAATTTATATTTTTCTACTGATTCTATTTTTGATGAAAGCAGTAGTTTAGTCACCGAACTTGGGAGCGTAGATTTTGACGACTGGATTGGTTTAGGGGTCCCCTCTATAGAAGTAGTAATTGATACGTCTGATACTGTAAGTATTTTTCAAAAAACTGTTCTCAAATGGGATATTGGTAGTTTAGCTGAAACAATTATTGATACTTCAATTCTACATAGAACCTTTTCATTGTCATTACCTTCAGACAATAGTTCTTTTTTCGAGTTATATAGTAGAGAATATAGTTCTGGTGATTTAGACCCTAAAATTGAAGTGTATTACAGGCGAGAAATTGGATCAAATTCTGATTCTTCAATTGTGGATACCTTGACTAGGGTTATTTATGTTTCCGAGGATATTTCTGTTATAGAAGCTTTAGAAATTGATAATAATGTAGATGATAATATTTTCATTAGTAGAGCAAGGGGCACTAGGGCAATTCTGAAAATTCCATTTGACTCACTATCACTACCACAATATTCTGTCATTCGCTCTGCTAAATTATCGCTCGTTCAATCTGGAGATTCATTAGATAATTTTTCAGTTAGAATGGACCCCCTAAAGTTCTCACCAGATTCTGGTTCATCTATTTTTAATGCTGACCCATATGAAAATTTAGGTATGCATTTTTCCTCTGCTGCAGTGGCCTCTAATAAATTACAAATCTCATTAAAATCATATTTTCAGTCAATTTTAATGACTGATTCGCTTACAAATGTAGGTCTTAAGTTATCTTCTAGTGTGAGTAATGACCTTTTAGAAAGTGTTAATTTTGATCTTAATCACGTTAACAATAAGCTAGAGATACTTTATGTTTCACCGTAGACTTATTTTAAGTTCAATCCTTGCTATTTCAGTTTCTTTATCACAGGGACCTTTCAATGGTTATGGCATAGGAGATATACAGAGCTGGAATTCTGCATCGTCGAGTGGTTTAAGCTCGCTTGGACTTGTTTCATCTTATAGACAAGATATCAGCTTAGCAAATCCGACGACATGGCCTAATTTAAAATATACTTTTTTATCTCTATCATACAATGGTTTTGAATCTACCCTTAAGAATAATTCCAAGAATGGATATTCAAACTTACAATCTGCTCAACTAATCATTCCGATAAAGAATAAACATGCCATAGGTATTGAGCTTCATCCATATACATATCAAAAGACAGATATGATTGATACATTGGGCAATGACTTAATTGCTTTTGAAGATACTTTAAATTTACAAAAACAATTCATTCAGGCTGGTGGAGTTATGGCTTTTGATATATCTGCTTCGACATCTATTTTTTCTAATACTTACTTGGGTTTGACAGTTCAACTTCTTTTTGGTTCATCTAGGCAGAGCAAAAATCTATTAGTTGATAAAATTCCCTATTCGCTATCATCTAGACTTAACTACTCGGGCATAAATACTTTATTTTTTTTGAAACATTATGCTTATGGTTTCGACTTTTTTTTCAGGTCGCAACTTGCCATTAGTCCATTGGAGGCAATTCAAACAAAACTCTATCCATACTTTGATACAAATAAAAATGGATATCATGATTTCGCCTATAATTATCTAAATCCTGGGTATGATTTTCCTAATCCTAATGATGTGCCCGGTCCAGATAAAAGTAGGCTTTCAAATATCCATGATCCATCATCTTTTAGTTTTGGACTATCAAACATAATTCGCCAAAGACTTCAGGTTTCGCTTGAATTCCAAAAAAGTAAGGAAAATGCGTCTAAAAACGAAGAAATACCAAATGGTTTTAACAAGCGAGTTGTTGAAAATGATAAAATATCAGTTGGAGCCATATGGTATCCTAGCAAACAATCATTTAAATTTTTAGATAACCTTATATTTCGTTCTGGCCTATTTTTTAATAATTTTACTATTGATAATTTAGATTATAGTAGCTCAGCAGAACTGAACAGCAAAGATAATGTAACTGAATTTGGATACTCTATAGGATTTGGGTATAAATTTAAAGCTATAGGAAATCAAATAGATTTTACTTACAAATCAAGTTTAAAAAGTTATGAAGTATCAGATTTTAGCGAAGAGCACTTGAGAGGGTTTCAGGTTAGTATTAGTATTGCAGATATATGGTTTATTAAAAGGAGACAAAGATAATATGCAGTTGTTATTAAATAGATTTTTCATTGTTATTAGTTTTATTTTCATTTTTTCCATGTGTGTACCTCCGCAAGATGGGTCTGGGGGAGATTTTGCTAAAGAAAAAGCAAAACTCGATTCATTGAGAGATGTTAGATGTCCTAGATTAATGAGTAGCGCTGCTGAATATTACAGAAATCGTGATTGGAAGCAGACAATAAGGGTTTACAGCGAAATTACTGATTTAAGTTGCGATGAATGGAATGCTGTTTATGCACCACCTGAGGAAATATATCAGTATTATTCTTTTGCTTACACCCAAATTGGAAGATTTGATAGTGCTGAATTTGTTTTACTTGACGGCCTTCAAAAAATTCCACAAAATGTTCAGCTTAGAAAGCAATTAGCATATGCTTATAAGAGGCAGGGGAAAACTGATAAAGAGATTATTGAATATGAGAGACTTGTAGATATAGCACCAAATGATATAAGTATCCTTAATGACCTAGCTAAGATTTATAAAGATCAAGGGAATTATGATGATCAAATTATCATACTCAAAAAAATACTCAAAATAGATGATACCAATGATGTTGCTCAAAGTGAGTTAGCAGTTGCATACGAGAATAGTGGGAAAAACCCTCTTGAAGTTTATGAGAAGCGTTATATGGATAATCTTGATAACATAAGTTATGGCCTAGATTATTCTGAAAGATTAATTAAAGCTGATAGGGTAGATGAGGCTAAGGAAATATTGAAAAGAATTATTTCAAAAGATCCTACTAGTAAACTTGCATATCAAAAGCTTGGTAAGGTATGTTGGGGAAATGATGACTTAGATGAAGCAGCCTCTGCTTATGAGTCATTATTTAAAATTGACCCTAGAGATGGTAGAGTTGCAATAAGTATTTCAGATATCTACATTGATTCTGAAAACTATGGTAAGGCACTTCGTTGGGCTGATAAATCAATTAATCTTATTGATAATAGTGGCAATGGGTATGGTCAGAAAGGTAAGGTATATTATAAAGCATGGGAATCATTAAAGAAAAACCCTTTAACTGTTGATGATAAAATTGTCGCAAAATTAGCATATGATAATTTTGCTAAAGCTGAGAAAATGAATTACCGAGGATTTAATAGAATTAAATACTTAAAAGATAACTCCAAAGATTTGCTGTATGGTAAAGCTCAGTGGTTCATGGCAGAAAATAAAGTAAAAAGATCTGGAGTGATACGTACAACTACTGCCTCTTATGACTGGGTAACAGATAATTTATCGCCTGAAAGTAGTTGGAAGAAATAAATGTCATACATTAAAAAAGTTGATCTAGAATTATATGAAATAATTCAAAGAGAACAAGATAGAGAACACGATACTATTGAGCTTATAGCCTCGGAAAATTTTACCAGCCCTGCAATATTAGAAGCTGCTGGCGGAATTATGACAAATAAATATGCAGAAGGTTATCCAGGTAAACGTTATTACGGTGGATGTATACATGTTGATGAAGCTGAAAATTTAGCAATTGATCGGCTTAAAAAGCTTTTTGGTGTTGAATATGCAAACGTACAACCTCATTCAGGTTCACAGGCTAATATGGCGGTATTTATGACTTTTTTAAAACCTGGAGATACTATTATGGGTTTAGAGTTATCCCATGGTGGTCACCTTACACATGGTAGTGCTGTTAATTTTTCTGGCCAACTATATAATTCTATTTCTTATCATGTTGATAAACAGACAGGTAGGGTCGACTTTGATGAGGTTAGGTCTTTAGCTTTAGAGCACAAGCCTAAAATGATAATTTGTGGAGGTAGTGCGTATCCCCGTTATGTAGAATTTGATAAATTTTATGAAGTTGCTAAAGAAATAGGAGCTTTTTTAATGGCAGATATCGCTCATCCTAGCGGTCTTATAGCTGCAGGTGTTCATCCATCTCCTGTTCCTTATTGTGATGTTATAACTAGCACTACTCATAAAACACTTCGTGGGCCAAGAGGTGGTATTATTATGATGGGAAAAGATAGAGAAAATACTTGGGGTAAGGTTGCACCAAAATCCGGAAGAACTAAAATGATTTCAGAACTTCTTGACTCTTCAGTAATGCCAGGCATTCAGGGTGGTCCGCTAATGCATATAATTTCGGCAAAGGCTATTGCTTTTGGAGAGGCCATTAAAGATGAATTTAAAATTTATGCAAAGAGAATTGTTGATAATGCAAAAGTAATGGCTCAAGAGTTTATTGAAATGGATTATGATATAGTCTCTGGTGGCACTGATACACATGTTGTGTTAATGGATTTATCCAACAAAGGTATATCCGGTAAAGCTGCAGAAAAAGCACTTGAAAAAGCTGGTATTACCGTAAATAAAAATATGGTCCCATTTGATCAAAGGAGCCCTTTTATTACTAGCGGCATAAGAGTGGGAACCCCAGCTATTACGACTAGAAATATGGGCAGTAATGAAATGAAAACTATTGCTGGCTTTATCAATGCGATCGTAACTGATGCTGATAACGACAATACTATTCAAAATATTAAATCGCAGGTTAAAGAGCTTTGTGATTCATTTCCAATCTACGAAGAATCTTCTCATTAAAGGATTATCTTACTTATTAATTTCCTTTTTAATATGTTCTTGCAGTCCAACACTGTATGTATTGGATAAAAATCCAAAACTTGCAGGTAGAATTTATAAAAGTATATCGTTAGTAAAATTAGATAAACGCTTAAAAAATAATCCTAATGACCTAGAAGCAATAATAAAGAATGTTGAATCTTTAACGACATATGCATTTGGGTTTTTAATAGAAGAATCTGATAGGATGATGCTAGAAAATTATTCTAAAGCAAGTAATCTTGAGTCCCAAGCTCATGATTACTTTGTTGATGCTGTTCAATATGGTGATTCCGCAATTAGCTATATAGATTATAATTTTTATGAATGGCTTATTTCAAATGATGTATCTGAGATTATAGATATTTCAGAAATTGAACAAAAAGAAGAATACTTTGGATTGTTTTATTGGACTGCAGCAGCTTATGGTGGTGCAATAAGTTCTAGTGGAGGAAATCCTAAATGGATCATAAAGTTACCAAGAGTGGGTAAATTACTTAATTCGATTATTAGCGTTGATTCATCATGGAATAATGGTGCTGCTTTGACAGCACTCATCTCATATACAATGAATAATCCTTTACTTTCGCAAAATGAAGCAGATTCAATATCAAGTAATTTGTTTCAAAAAGCAATTAAAGCATCAGGTGGTAAAGATATGGGCCCCTACCTTACATATGCAGAATCGGTATTAAAAATAAGACAAAAAAAGGATGAGTTTATTTTCCTTTTAAATGAAGCTTTAAAGATAGATATTAAGTCATCCAAAGAATTCCAATTAGCAAACACAATAAGTAAAAATAGAGCTGAATGGCTATTAAATAACATAGATGAATTTTTTTACTAAAAAGGTAACATAGTATGAAAAAAATCATAGTTTTTATTTTATTTTTAATGATCAATTCAGATTGGATAGAGGCAAGAAAAACTATTATTAAAATGGCAACCTTGGCTCCTGAAGGCACGCCCTGGTATGCTCTCATTGCTAAAATGGGCGAAAGATGGAACGAGGAAACAAAAGGCAATGTTCGATTAAGAATCTACCCAGGTGGTATAGTTGGAGATGAAAGAGATATGATTAGAAAGATGAGAATTGGACAGATTCATGGCGCAGCAATTTCAGCTGAGGGTTTGTCAGAAGTTAATCCGCAATATACATACTGCTTTATACCTTTGTTATTTCAAGAGTATGAAGATATTGACTTTATAAGGGATCAAATCAAAGATGATCTTGTTAGTGGCGCTGAGAAAAATGGTGTTAAGGTGCTAACAATGGTTGATGTTGGATGGGTATATTGGTTTACAACTAATTTAATCCATACTCCCAATGATTTAAGGAAACAGAAAATATGGACTTGGGCAGGAGACTATAAAACAGCCAAATTATGGGATGAGGCAGGTTTTAATCCAATCCCTTTAGCTGTGCCAGATGTTCATTCGAGTTTGCAAACTGGGCTAGTTAATGCAATGCCATTCCCTCCATTATATGTTGCTGCAAATCAATACTTTGGAATAACTAAAAATATGTTGAATATGAAGTGGGGAATCTTAACAGCTGCCTTAGTAATTGATTTGAAAGTTTGGAATAGAATAAGACCAAAATATCAAAAGGTCATGATGAATGTCTCGGAAGAAATAGGTTTAGAATATCAGTTAAATAATCGTAAGGAAGAAGATGAAGCTGTAAATGTAATGAGAAATTATGGGTTACAGGTCAATAATTTATCTCAAGAACAAATTGATGAATGGAACGTTTTAGTTGAGTCAATGTATCCATTGATACGTGGGAATATTGTTGAAAAGGAAATTTTCGATAGAGTCATTAACCTTAAAGACAAAATGCCTTCTAGATCTAGATAGGTTATTTATTGAATACATTAACTAAAATAGAGAACTACGCTGCGTGTATTATCTTTATTTTATTAGTGTCTTTACCATTCTCGGACCTTTTAATTAGGGAAATATTTAAACCAATTTTCTCTGGGTTTACCAAAATACCTGCATCTCAAACGCTTGTATCACATTTAACATTATTAATTGGCTTCAGTGGGGCTATTATCGCCTCAAGGGATGATAAACTTTTATCACTTTCAAACTATTCTCTGTTTGATATAAATCAAAAAGGATATATTATTTTTGCCTCAAGGTGGTTGGCGATTTTCATTACTTTATTACTCTTTATTGGTAGCATCGATCTTGTTATGGTTGAGCTCTCGTTTGGTCAGCATGCATACATTGCACCATATCTTCCGCGATGGTTGTTTCAATCAGCAATGCCTATCGGATTTTTAATTATATTGATACATTTATTGTATAAAATAAGAGACGGTATATTTTTTAAAGAAGGACTATTAGCAATAGTTATTGCGTTTGTTTTCCTGATCTTCCATGATTTTTTTAGAGGAAGTTCATTTATAATTTATTTCTCAGTTGCAGCATTAATCATTTCAATTATAAAAGGAGCACCAATATTTATCATCTTATCTGGGTTTGGAATTTTATTTTTTTGGTATGATTATGTTCCGATATCTGCTGTAATTGCTGAGTCGTACAGAATTGTAGTTTCTCCTCATTTGGCTACAATACCTCTCTTTACTTTAGCTGGATATTTTCTTGCTGAGAGTAAGGCTTCAGATAGGTTGATAAATGTTTTTAAAGCTTGTTTTGGATGGCTTCCTGGGGGTACTCCTGTAATTGTACTTTTGATTTGTGGGTTTTTTACGGCATTAACAGGAGGATCAGGCGTTACGATTCTAGCCCTAGGAGGACTTCTATTTCCTATGTTGTACAAAGATGGTTACAAAAAAAATTTTTCATTAGGTCTTATAACAGCGTCTGGCTCTATCGGATTATTATTTCCACCTAGCCTGCCTTTAATACTTTATGGTGTTACTGCAGGTATATCAATAAAAAGTATTTTTTTAGCTGGAATAATTCCAGGAGTGTTTTTAATAGTCATTTTATCTATATGGTCATATTTATCTGGAGATGCTAAAAAGATTAAAATAAGTGATTTTGATGGAGCAGCAGCACTGAAAATATGCTGGGAAACTAAATGGGAACTGCTCATTCCTTTGATTGTTCTATATGGTATTTTTGGTGGGCATGCAAAATTGGTGGAAACTGCTGCATTTACCGTTGTTTATGTATTTATTATAGAAACATTTGTATACAAGGATATTAAAGTGAATGATTCATTCAGGATTATTGTTTCTTGCGCAACCTTAGTTGGAGGTGTGCTCATCATAATTGGGTCTGCTATGGGACTGACAAGTTATATGGTTGACGCTCAAATACCAATGAGCATTCTGTCTTTTATGAAGGAAACCATCCATTCAAAATATGTATTTTTAATTCTTCTTAATATCTTTCTTTTAATAATTGGCTGCCTTATGGATATTTTTAGCGCGATCATTATCGTTGTGCCGTTGATTGCTCCACTTGGTATTCATTATGGGGTTGACCCCATTCATTTGGCTATAATTTTCATTGCTAATCTAGAGTTAGGGTACCTAACTCCTCCTGTAGGGATGAATCTTTTTCTGTCCGCATATAGGTTTGAGGAAAAAATGCCTGTTATTTACAAGTCAACACTTCCTTATTTCATTGTGCTTTTAATTGCTGTAATTGTGATTACCTATTTTCCTATGATGACATTATGGTTGGTTAATTGACTGTAATTTAGAACGGTAATCATACCTTGACATAATCTTTGTCTATTGAATATATTCATTCATGATTAATAAGGAGTACTTTTATTAAATAAACGCTATTTTTGCCTCAGAAATTGGGGTCTTGTAATATTAAATTCACACTATCTAGGAGATTTTCCATGAAGCGTTTTATTGCAGTACTTTTTGTACTTCAAATTTTTATTAGCTCACTTGCTGCTCAAAGTGAGGCAGGAGCGATATTTTTATTAATTGCACCTGGTGCTAGAGCAGGAGGGATGGGTGAAGCTCAGGTTGCAGTAGCTAATGATGCATATGCCAGTTATTGGAACCCTGCAGGACTTGGTTTTCTGAAGGGCTCGGAAGCAGCATTAATGCATGTGAACTGGCTTCCAGGTCTAGCTGACGATATGTATTATGAATTCTTAGGTTTTAGAAAACACTACGATAAACTTGGCACTCTAGGTGGACATATTATTTTTTTAAATTTAGGTGAGCAGGTAAGAACAAGTGAAATTGGTGAGGAGCTAGGAACTTTCACTAGCTACATGACAGCCTTTTCAATGTCTTATGGTGCATTGATTTCTGAGAAAAAATCTTTTGGTATTAATGCTAAGATATCCTACCAGCATTTAGTTGAGATTGGCGCAGGAAGTGAAAAAGGAAAGGGTACCTCTTTAGATTTCGGGTTTGATATAGGTTATCTTCAGAAAGATTGGCTAATAGACGATTTAACTATTGGATTTAATTTATCAAATATTGGTCCGAAAGTATCATTTATAGATCCTGACCAGGCAGATCCACAGCCAACGAATTTAACAGTTGGTTTTAATTATGGTATCGTCAATTCTGAGTTTAATAAACTTAACATCGTTTATGATGTTGATAAGTTATTAGTTGCATCTTATCCTGATATGGACTGGGATGATAACGGTTATATAGGTGGATATGACGAAGATGGTAATCAAAGTCCAGGCAATGATTATAATAAAAAAGGTCAAATAGAGATTGCTCACACTGATCCGATCTATTTAGCTCTTTTTACATCGTGGGTTGATGACTGGTTTCTTGGAGGAGATATAGACAAGGCTATTTCAGGAGAATATGGTGATAAGATCATTGGAGGGTGGACCTGGGATGAATCAATGGATTTAAATGGTAATAATGAGCCAGATGCTAATGAGATGGTCCAGACAGATAATTTAAACCCTGGTGATGATGGCTGGGGTATATATAACGAGTGGGGTCAAAAAGAAGTCGGTAATAGCGATGATCGCAGTCTTTCAAATGAGCTTGATAAATTAGTACATAATTTTGGCCTCGAATATTGGTACGGTGAATATTTCGCCATACGAACAGGATATTATTATGACAAAACAGGGAAAATAAGCAATCCTACTTTTGGTATCGGTCTGAGGTTTGCCGGTTATGGATTTGATTTTGGGTATACATATGGGGAACCAGGACATCCATTAACGAATACCATGAGATTTTCTCTAAATATGGAATATTAATTTAGATTTCTGTGCAATTTAGTTCTGTTAAAAGCCTGGCTTTTATCATTGTCAGCATACCTTTTTATTTACATTCCGAAATAACTGGTGATCTTAGAGTATGCGCTCTTATGGTTGAGTTTAAAGAGGATAATAAACAGAGCACGACAGGAAATGGAAAATTTCTTAACTCCATTGAGGGTATTGATTGTGAATCATACCACATCGATCCGCCTCCCCATGATGGTGAATATTTTTATTCTCAATTAAAAGCTACTGATAGCTATTTCAGATCTGTTTCTTATGATGAATTTGGTATTGACACAATTTCTAGTATCATTATGCCCATTGATAATTCCCCTTATGAAATACCATATGAAATGTCTCACTATTATCCATACGGACAAGATAGTATCGCTGATAAGAGGCTTACAGAGCTTTATATTCATTCTTTAGAGGCTGCTTACAACCAAGATGCAGTTAATTTTTCTGATTATGATTTGATCATTGTTTTTCATGCTGGGATAGGTCAAGATTTTTCATTACCTTTTCTTGACCCAACTCCTGA
>MDSV01131577.1_pt1 | contig 27573 bp, 29 predicted proteins | sample 810851 | NCBI WGS metagenome assembly MDSV01 (sample SAMN05326640, study PRJNA326480) | marine metagenome | isolation source: seawater | place: Atlantic Ocean: North East | collected 2012 | reverse complement strand
TATTTAAAAAAGTAAATTTTTTTAAGCCAGAATCAAGCAGAAAAGAGTCAAAAGAAACTTATTTACATTGTGAGATTTTAAAGTCTTTATAAATAAAAAAAATCGTATATAAGTTTATATGGTTGCAATTAAAGAAGCATTAACCTTTGATGACGTTCTACTTTTACCTAAATATTCTTCTGTTTTACCTTCGAAAACAAATATTTATCTACAGTTAACAAAAAAAATTTCTCTGCAAGTTCCTTTTTTATCTTCTGCAATGGATACGGTAACAGAGTCTAAAATGGCCGCGGCAATAGCAAAAGAGGGCGGTATAGGAATTATTCATAGAAATTTAAATATAAAATATCAATCACAAGAGGTGAAAAAAGTAAAAGATAAAAAATTAAAAGTTGGTGCGGCTATAGGAACTAATGAAGAAGATATAGATAGAGCAAGATCTCTGCTATCTAACGGTGTGGATTTGATAGTTATTGATACAGCTCATGGTCATAGTGAAAAAGTAATCAAAACTCTTTCAAAAGTAAAAAAAATTATAAAAGAAGTTCCAATTTGTGTTGGAAATGTAGCTACGGGAGAAGCAGCAAAAAAATTATATAATTCAGGAGCAGATATAATTAAGGTGGGAATAGGACCAGGATCAATCTGTACAACTAGAATGGTAGCTGGAATAGGCGTTCCTCAAATATCAGCTATCATGGACGTCAAAAAAGCATTAAATAAAAAAAATGTAAAAATAATTTCAGATGGAGGAATTAAATTTTCAGGGGATATTGCAAAAGCTTTAGCAGCTGGAGCCGATGCAATAATGATGGGTTCAATTTTTGCAGGAACTGAAGAAAGCCCTGGAAAAAAATTTAAAATAAAGGGGAAGTTTTACAAACAATATAGAGGAATGGGGTCAATCGGAGCAATGTCGGCAGGATCAGCAAATAGGTATTTTCAAAAAAATTTTAAAGATAAATCAAAATATGTTCCAGAAGGAGTGGAGGGAAGAGTTGAATATAAAGGTAAAGTATCAAAAATAATTTATCAATTACAAGGTGGATTGAGATCCTCGATGGGATATATTGGAGCTAAAAATTTACAAGAAATAAATAAAAAAGCAAAATTTATCAAGATAACAAAAGCAGGATTTTATGAGAGCATGGTTCATAGTGTAGAAATGACTCAGAAAACAATAAATTACAAATTATGAAAAAAAATTTGATTATAACTTTATCTATTTTTTTTTTATTATCGAATATTTTGAATGCGAAATCTAAATATTTTGAAGAGGCCGTTGATCTATTTAATCAAAATAAACTTGACGAAGCAAAATTTAAATTTGAACAAGACATAGTTTTTAATCCGAAAAATGAATTATCATATTTATATTTGTCAAAAATTTTTAATAAAAAAGATGATATTAATTTAGAAGAAAAAAATTTAAATGTAGTAATGCTACTTAACCCAAAAAATGAGGAAGCTATTTATAATTTAGTGAAATTAAAACTAACTTCATCTGATTACAGTAAAAGTAAAGAGCTTTATAAAAAATTAAAATCTATATGTATTAATTTTTGCAAAAAAAATGAAAAATTAAAAATTGAAATTGAAAATTTATCAAAACAATAAATGCAATTTCAATATGACAAAGAAAGAGTTTTAATTGTTGATTTCGGTTCTCAACTAACAAAATTAATAGCAAGAAGAGTTAGAGAACTGGGAGTGTATTCTGAAATTATCACACCTAAAAAATTAAATAAATTAAAAGATTACAACAAAATTAAAGGGTTTATATTTTCTGGAGGTCCTTCTACAGTTACAAAAAATCGATTTGAGACAGTTCCAAAAGAAATTTTAAGAAAAAAAATACCAATACTAGGAATATGTTATGGTTTACAACTAATAGCTAAATTATTTGGTGGTAAAATAAAGTCCTTAAAAAAAAAAGAGAATTTGGAAGAGCATTTTTATATAAAAAAAAAGCTTCACTTTTAACAAATAACTATCTTCATTCAAAAAAAACTGTGTGGATGAGCCATGAAGATGCTGTTGTAAAATTACCAAAAAATTTTAAGTCTGTTGCTTCTACTAAAACATCAAAATTAACAATTATTGAAAATACAAAAGATAAGATTTATGGAGTTCAGTTCCATCCTGAAGTAACTCATACAGATAACGGTAAACAAATATTTAAAAATTTTTTATTTTTAATTTGTAAAATAAAAAAAAAATGGAATGTGGAGTCTCAAAAAAAAAGGTTAATTAGAGAAATAAAGTATAAAGTAAAAAAGGATAAGGTTATTTGCGCTTTATCCGGTGGAGTTGATAGCAGCGTTGTTGCTTTATTGATTCACAAAGCAATTAAAAAAAATCTAATATGTATAATGGTTGATACAGGCTTAATGAGAAAAGATGAATTTAAATATACTTATAAAATTTTTAAAAATAAATATAAACTAAATGTTAAATTAATTGATACTTCAAAGCTATTTTTGAGCAAATTAAAAAATGTTTATAATCCTGAGTTGAAAAGAAAAATAATTGGAAATTTGTTTGTCAAAACCTTTGAAAGAGAGTCTAAAAAATATAAAAATTTAAAATTTCTAGCACAAGGAACTCTTTACCCAGATATTATTGAAAGCAGGACCTCAACAGGCAGCAAAAGTTCTAAAATAAAATCACATCATAATGTAGGTGGCCTACCCAAAAAAATGAACCTAAAACTAATTGAGCCTTTGAAAGAATTTTTTAAAGATGAAGTAAGAATTTTAGGTAAGTCATTAGGTTTAATCAAAAATATTAATTTTAAACATCCATTTCCAGGACCAGGATTAGGTATAAGAATAGTAGGAGATATAACCTACGAAAAAATTAAGATACTTCAAGAGGCAGACTATATTTATATGAACGAATTAATTAAAAGTGGGCTGTATAACAAGATATGGCAGGCATATGCCGCATTATTACCGATAAAAACAGTTGGAGTAATGGGTGACGCAAGAACATATGAAAATATTTGTTTATTGAGGGCAGTAATATCAGAGGATGGTATGACAGCTGACTACTTTAATTTTCCGAAAAATTTTTTGGATAATATTTCTAATAAAATTATAAATAATGTAAAAGGAATTAATAGAGTTGTTTATGATATAACCTCAAAACCTCCAAGCACTATTGAACTAGAATAATGAATAAAAAAATTAAAAATATTTTATTGAAAAAAAATAAATCAAAAATAGTAAGCTTAACCGCTTATTCAAAAAGTATTGGAAAAATTTTAGACAAGTACGTTGACATCGTTTTAGTTGGTGACTCAATGGCAAATGTTTTATATGGGCATAAAAACACTCATAAAATTTCTCTAGAAAATATTATTCAACATGCACAAAGTGTAAAAATGGGAATAAAAAAATCATTACTTGTAGTTGATATGCCTAAAGGAACTTATGATAGCTCAAAAAAAGCATTAAAAAATGCAAAATTAATTATAAAGAAAACTAAATGTGATGCAGTTAAGTTGGAAAATAATGGAAATAACTCCAAGATTATAAAATCATTAACAAAAAATAAAATTCCTGTTATGGGTCATATTGGTTATACACCTCAATTTAATAAATTTAAAATAGTTGGTAAAACAAAAATTGAGTCTCTAAGACTTTTGAAAGATGCAAAACTAATAGAAGGGGCTGGTGCATTTTCAATTATTCTTGAATGTGTGACGGCCGGTGCTGCAAAGTTGGTTACAAAAAAAATAAAAATTCCAACAATAGGAATTGGCTCCTCATCTAATTGTGATGGTCAAATATTAGTTACAGATGATATGTTAGGAATTAGTGGTTTTTACCCTAAATTTGTAAAAAAATATATAAACCTTGAGAGAATAATTGAAAAAGCCATAAAAAAATATACTAGAGAGATTAAACAAGAAAAATTTCCAAAATTAACAAATTTTTTACATGGAAGAAAAAATAGAAAAAAAAACTGAATTTAAAAACAGAATAATTAACTTTTATAATACCAACAAAGTTAAAATTTATATTTTTATATTTATTATAATAATAGCAATAATTTCTGTTTTTTTTATTAAAAATAATGTCCAAAAAAAAAATATATTAATTTCGGAAAAATATATTGAAGCTGGACTTTTATTATTATCAGACCAAAAAGATAGATCAAAAATACTTTATGAAGAAATAATATTAAGCAAAAATAAGATTTATTCAATTTTAGCTTTAAATAAAATTATAGAAAAATCTCTATTAACCGATCAAGATAAAATATTAGAATATTTTGATATTTTACAAAAGTCTAAGTTTTCAGAAGATCAAAAAGACTTAATTATTTTTAAAAAAGGCCTGTATTTAATTAAAGAATTAAAAATCCAAGAAGGAAAAAAAATCTTACAGGATTTGATTGATAAAAATTCAAATTTGAAATTATTAGTCAAAGAATTAGTTGAAAAAAATTAAATTAATGATTTTTTTTTATCCCATAATATTTTTATTTTTATTAATTAATTGTTCATTTGATAATAAATCAGGCATTTGGACAAATAATGATAAAAAAAATACAAAGTATCAAGTTTTTAAAGATTTTAAAAAAATTTCTACTAAAGATGATGAATTTAATAAAATCATTAATATAAAAGATTTAAATTTAAATTTATCTGGACCAAAAACTAGTAGTCAATGGCAAGATATTTTTTACAATTACGGAAATAATTCTGAAAACTTTAAATATGGTAAAAAAAATCAATTAATATTTAAAAGCAAAAAATTATCAAAAAAAAATGTTAATGAATTTATTTTACTTAAAAATAATAATTTAATTTTAAGTGATAAAAAAGGAAATATTGTAGCTTTTTCAATTGGCCAAAATAAAATAGTTTCAAAATTTAATTTCTATAAAAAAAAATATAAAAAAATTGATAAAAAATTAAATTTAGCTGTAGAAGAAAAGACAATCTTTGTTTCAGATAATTTAGGTTATTTATATGCTTATGATTATGAAATTGGCAAAATTTTATGGGCTAAAAATTTCAAAAGCCCTTTTAGATCAAATATTAAAATCTTAAAAAATAAAATTGCAGCATCTAATGAAAAGAACGAATTTATTCTTTTTAATAAAAAAAACGGAGAAATTATTAAAAAAATTCCTACTGAAGAAACCATTGTCAATAATTATTTTATAAACAATATTTCCTCAAACGGAAATGATACACTATTTTTTTTGAATTCTTTTGGAAGTTTATATTCAATTAATGCCGAACTTTTAAATATAAATTGGTTTTTAAATTTAAATTCAGCAATAGAATTAACACCTAATAATCTTTTTTCTGGAGTTGAAATAGTAAACAATAAATCAAAAATTATCGTTTCATCACAAGACAAAACTTATATTATAAATTTAGATACAGGGCTGATCGAGCGTAAATGGAATTTTTCAAGTTTAATAAGACCAATAATTAATAATCATTATGGTTTTTTTGTCACTAAAAATAATTTATTAATTGCAGTCCATATGAAAAAAAATAAAATTATTTATTCATATAATATTAATAAAAAAATTGCAGATTTTTTAGATACAGAAAAAAAAAACTTAACATTTTCATCATTTAGAATAGTTGAAGATCATATAATTATTTTTTTGGAAAATTCTTATGTTTTAGATTTTCAAATTAATGGTAAACTTGAGAATATATACAAATTACCAAGCAAAATAAAAACTGAACCAATATATATAGATAGTGCACTTTTATTTTTAAATAAAAAAAATCAATTAATAATTTTAAATTAGTTATTTGATTTTCCACTCAAAAGAGACAGTTGTTTTATTTTAAATCCTTTTAAGTTATCTTCTGGTTTAACTGGATAATCCCCAGTAAAATAATGATCACTAAACTGGGGATATAAAGAGTTTCTAGTTTGATTAATCAGCGCTTTATATAAACCATTTAAACTTAAAAATTTCAGACTTTTTGCGTTAATGTATTCACACATTTCATCATTATTTTTCTCATGAGCAAGAAGCTCTTTTTTTGTAGGCATATCAACTCCATAAAAATCAGGGTATTTGATTTCAGGGCAAGCGATTCTAACATGAACTTCTTTTGCACCATTTTCATATAGCATTTTAACAATCTTATGACACGTAGTTCCTCTTACCAAAGAGTCATCAATTAAAATTATAGATTTATCTTTTACAATTGTTTTTGTAGAACTTAACTTTAATTTTACACCAAGACTTCTGATATTTTGTGAAGGTTCAATAAAAGTTCTTCCAACGTAATGGTTTCTTATTAAGCCTAATTCAAAATCTTTTTTCGCTTGTGATGCATATCCCAAAGCTGCTGGAACACCCGAGTCCGGAACTGGTACAACTAAATCTGCATCTAAATCAGTTTCTTTAGCTAATTCTGCACCTAAATTCTTTCTATATTCATAAGCACACTTATTGTTTATTAGGCTGTCTGGCCTTGCAAAATAAATATATTCAAAAATGCACGGCCTGGATTTTTGTTTTGGAAATGGTTTAAAACTTTTTAATTCATTATCCTCTATAATTACAATTTCTCCATTTTCGACTTCTCTAACAAATGTTGCTCCAACTATATCCAGCGCGCAAGTTTCAGATGCAAATATATAAGAATTCTTTAATTTGCCCACAACTAAAGGTCTAATACCAAAAGGATCTCTCACACCAACTAGTTTTTTATTTGTCATTAAAACAAGGGAATATCCACCTTGAATTTGGAACAAAGTATCAATTAATTTATCTACAAATTTTTTTCTTTTAGATCTGGCTATAAGTTGAACAATCGTTTCAGTATCACTCGTTGTTCTAAAAATTGCACCATCTTTAACCAAAATTTCTCTCAGCTGTATAGCATTGGTTAAATTTCCATTGTGAGCGATGCTAAGTCCCCCCATATGTAAGTCTGCAAAAAAAGGCTGAATATTTCTCAGAGAAGTTTCACCAGTAGTAGAATATCTATTATGACCGATAGCAAAATTTCCAGGCAGTCTTTTTAAAATAGTTGAATTTGTAAAATGGTCTCCTACTAATCCTTGTCTTTTTTCGGAATGATAATTTTTACCATCGAAAGAAACAATCCCACACCCTTCCTGCCCTCTATGTTGTAAAGCATGCAAACCTAAAGCAACTAAAGCAGAAGCGTCGCCATGATTTGAAATTCCAAAAATACCACACTCTTCCCTTAATTTATCAGATCTAAATTTTTTCAATTTTTTCCTTTGTGTCAATGAAGTCTTCATTAGATGGAAATTCATTAATCAATATATCACTACCCTTACTTATAAAATTAAATGTAATTGCATCTTCTGCCGATATACCCCAATTCTGATAAGGATAAAACCAATTTAATATAGAAAACAAACATATGCACACAATGTAACCTTTAAAAAAACCAAATAAAAATCCAAATACTTTGTCAATTGAACCAATACCGGTCCAAGTAACAGCTTTACTTAAAGTTTTTCCAATAACAATTGTTACAAAAAGGGTAAAAATAAAAATTGCAATACCTAAACCTATATTATTTATAAATTCAGACTGTATATATTCACTTGCAATAGGTTGTAATTTAGGGACTAAAATAATTGTTACAATTGTAGATACTACCCATTTAGAAAATGAAATTAAACTTAAAGAGAAACCTTTAAAAAAACACTGAAGAACATTGTAAAGTAAGATGATAACAACAAAAATATCAAAAAAATTTATGCTAGTTATAAAATCTTGGAATGTATTAATCATAAACCAAGAGCATTTTTTTCTTCACCAAAAGGCTTATAAGTAAGAATTAATTTTGGCAATAAAGTTAAGACTGAAATCATAGCTAAAAGCATTGCAATTCCAGTAAATATACCGAAGTAAATAGTTGGTATAAAATTTGATAATACTAATATCGAAAAACCAAAAACAATTGTAATAGAAGTATTCAAAATTGCTATCCCTACCGTGCTATGACATCGGTCTAAAGTTTTATTATAATTATTAATTTTTCCAAATTCTTCTCTAAATCTGTATATATAATGAATACTATTATCCACCGCTATACCAATTGTGATAGCAGCTATAGTTATAGTCATCATATCCAATGGTATTCCAAGTAAACCAATAATACCTAAAATAAAGAAAGCAGCTAAAAAGTTAGGTACAATACCAATTAATGAAAGGGTAGTATTTCTAAATAAAACAAAAAACATTAAAAAAATTCCAAGGATAACGATGCCCAAAGTTAATATTTGTGACTTAAATAGACTTTGAAGCAAATTATTAAACAAAATCAAAACACCAGCTAATTTATACTCATCTTTATTTAAACCTAATCTAGTATTTAACTCTGAATTAATTTTATTAATTAAATCGTTTCTTCTTAGATCTTTTAAAGAGTCTTTTATTCTTATACTTATTCTAGCTTCATCTTTTTCGACAGATATATAAGGTGATACAATCTCATTTTTTATTGTTTCTGGTATTTTACTATACAAGACTGCGATTTCTAAACTTTGCAATTCTTTATTATTTAAGTCTTCAGCCACTCTTAGGATTGATCCAAATGATAAAACTTTTCCAATTTCAGGCAATGACTCTAAATATTCATGCACTTTAATAATTTTATCCATTTTATCTCTAGTGAACCAATATTTAGATTTATCTTCTTCACTATCTTTATTTTCCTCATCCCATTCATCAAATTCATCGTTTTCACTTTTAATTTCTTTTGAATTTGATGGAAACTTTAGGATAATATTCAATGGAGTTGTTCCGCCTAAGTCATCATCAATTTTTTTCATTCCTTTATAAATTTCAGTTTCTTTATCAAAATAATTAATAAAACTATTTTCTACCTCAAGCTTTGTAATGCCCATAATGCTAAAAATGATTACTAAAAAAGTAGATCCGAAAATTAAAGTTTTATTATTTTTAGTGAACGAGCCTAAAACTGATGTAATGAAAGATTTTTCCGTATCTTTAAGACCTATTTCATCTTCTGAGGCAAGCAAGCTAATTAATGATGGTAATAATAAAAATGTAACTAAGAATGAAACTATTAATCCTAAAGTCATCATCCAGCCAAAATCTATTATAGGTTTGATGCCGCTCAACACTAAGGATAGAAATGCACATATTGTTGTAAGCACAGTATAAAGAATTGGTAACATCATCTTTTTACTAGCCTCAAACACAGATTCTTTTTTTGTTAAATGAGGAAACTCTTTTTTTAGCTGTAAAAATCTTACAGTCAAATGTATATTCATCGCCATGTTTAATATCAGCATTAACGCAATGAAGTTTGATGAAATAACTGTTACTTTCCATCCAATTAAACCTAATAAACCAATCATAATTATAACTGAAGTTGCACAGCCCAATAATGGCATAATTACCCATTTTAGATTTCTGAATATAAACCAAAGCGTTAGAACAATAAAAATAAATACCCCAATACCAAAAACGACTATGTCACTTTTGATGTAGCTCATCATATCATTTGCAATCATTGGAATGCCGCCTAAATGAATTTTAGCGTTTTCACCATATTTTCCTATAACATCTCTTATTTCTGTAATATTTTGGTGATTTCTAATATTGTATAAATTTTTATAATCTTCATATTCTTTAATAAATTTTTTATAATTTATCTTTTCTTCTTTTGATAATCCTGCTTCTTTAGATTGATCAAAGTATTTATCTTTAATTTTAATATATTCTGTTAATCTTTCATCTTTCTTTAAATAAACAACGATACCAGACGTTTTACCGTCTTTGCTAATGACATAATCTCTATAAATTGGACTATTAATAATTTCTTCAAAACCTCTTACTCTATCTATCTCAGGATAAGCTAAGGTTTTGTAATTTTTAAGCCTTTCCATTAACCCCTCATCTGTACTTTTTAACAGAGGAACATCAATTACGGTAATAACACTATCTACCCAAGTCAACTTCTCAATTTTAGATTTTAGTAATTGAAGGTCTAAGATAGTTTCTTTTTCTGTAAAACTTGATACTGGAGCATAAGTTAAAACTAAAAAATCCTTTGAACCATATGTTTCGTTTACTTCCCTTAGATATTTAAGATCTGGGTCCCCTTCAAGCAAAAGAGCATCTGAGGAAGCATCTAAATTAAAGTTTTTAGATTGATAAAGGGAAAATACTATAAAAATTGCTAAAAAAAAGAGAGTTATTTTTGAAAAATCAGTAATTATTTTTTTATAAATACCAGCAAGCATGAGAATAATTCAGATATATCTTAATTATCTTATAACTAAAGTAAAAATTGATGCTAATTTTTAGTTAAATCTTTGAATTTTGTGTAAATTCCCTCAAATTCAACTTTGACTGTACCTGTAGGACCGTGCCTTTGCTTTCCTAAAATTATATCTGCCAAACCGTTTACATCATTCATTTTAGATTGCCATTCTGCATGTTCTATTGATCCAAGTTTTGGCTGTTTTCTTTCGAGATAATAAGCTTCTCTATAAACAAACATTACAACATCAGCATCCTGTTCGATTGAGCCTGACTCTCTTAAGTCTGCTAATTGAGGTTGTTTATCGTCTCTTTGTTCTACAGCCCTAGATAATTGAGATAAAGCTAATACTGGAACGGACAATTCTTTTGCTAAAGCTTTTAAACCCTGGGTAATCTCAGAAATTTCTTGAACACGTCCATCATTTTTATTTGAGCTAGATCTCATTAATTGAATATAATCTACAACTATTAAACTTAAACCAAACAATCTTTTTATTCTCCTAGCTCTATTACTCAGTGCTGCAATAGTTATTGCTGGAGTTTCATCAATATATAGTGGAAGGTTATAAATATTTCTCGAGGTTTCTATATATCTATTTATTTCTTCCTCAGTAACTTTACCACGTCTTATGTCGTCTGATTTTATTCTAGCTTGTTCAGAAAGAATTCTAGTAGATAATTGTTCTGAAGACATTTCTAGTGAAAAAAAAGCTACAGACGATTTTTCTTGTAGACTTAAAATATGTTGAGCTGCATTGAAAGCAATATTAGTAGCTAAAGCTGTTTTTCCCATTGAGGGTCTTCCAGCTAAAATTACTAAATCCGATTTATGTAAGCCACCTAACTTTTCATCTAAATCTGTCAGCCCAGTAGGTACACCAACTATACCTTGATCACTTTGCATAGCTAAAGTTGCCATTTTGATTGTTTCATCTAAAGCTTTGCTAAATTTAAGATAAGATTGTGAAAAAGTTCCTTTTTCAGCTAAGACATATAGCGATTTTTCAGTATCCTCAATTATTTGCTCTGCATTTTTTTCTTGTGAATTTGCATTTAAAGTATCGCTAGATAGTTTGTCGGATACTAAAACTAATTCTCTTCGAAGATACATTTCATGAATAATTTTTGCGTAATCAATAGCTTGCTTCGTTGATGCTGAAAATCTAGTAAGTTTTACTAAATATTCGGTACCACCAACTTCATTAAGCATATTATCTTTTTCAAAAAAATTTTTTAATGTAATTGGGTTGGCTATCATACCTTTATTATTAAGATTCTCTATTACTTCATAGATTTTTATATGCGCCGGATCATAAAAAATATTTGAGTTAATTAAAGTAGAGACTTCATCAATGATATCATTATTAATTAATATTGAGCCTAAAAGTGCTTGTTCAGCTTCTAAATTTGAGGGTTGTTTATTATCTATTTTTTTTTGAATAGATTTTATTTCACTCATTTATATATTCTAAAATAAAGAGACAAATCATAAAGAAAAAAGTTACACACTTTTTTCTATCGACTGTGGAGAAGTTATTTGGATTGAATTTTATCTATTTTTATTGAAATTATCGCTTTAACTTCCGAGTGAAAATTTATTTCGACTTTATAATTTCCAATTTTATTTAAGTCTTCTTTTAAGATCAATTGCGAAGGATTTACATCTGCTTTAGTCTTTTCTTTAATTAAATTTGAAATTTCTTTTGGTTTAATAGATCCATATAAATCTCCATTTTCTTTACTTTCTTTATTAAAAGTAAAAATCTTATTATTTACTGATTTTGAAATTTCTATAAATTTATTTTTTAATTCTAGATTTTTTTTGTTTAATTCATCCTTTTTTTTGTTAATTAGTTCTTGATTTTCTTTATTGAATCTTAACGCTTTTCCTTGTTTCAAAAGAAAATTTCTTCCATATCCGTTCTTAACAGAAACTTTATCACCAATATTACCTAAATTTATAATATTTTCTAATAATATAATTTCCATTTTATAACAAACCTAATATTTTAGCTTTTTTTATTTCTCTTGTAAGTTTTTTTTGTTTGCCAAAAGAAACTGATGTAATGTTAGAAGATATAATCTTTCCATTCTCTGAGGTGTATTTTTTTAAAAGACTTATATTTTTGTAATCAAGTATTGGCGCGTTTTTAAGAGAGAAAGGACATTTCTTTGAAAATTTCCCGTCATTTTTTTGAAATAAACTAAGTTTATTTAAAGAGTTCGAGTTCTTTCTTTGAAATTTTTTATTTTTTCTTTTCATCTTTACTTGTCTACCTTTTTAAAAAACTCATTTTCTAAATCAAGTTTTTTGTATTTTATTGTTAAATGTCTTATTATGGACCTATCAATCTTTGCCCCTTTGTCAATTTCATTTAAAGTTTTTTTTGTTCCTTCGAATTTATAATGAATATAAAAAGCTTTTTTGTAATTTTTTATTTTTCTAGCAAGACTCAATAAACCCCACTCTTCAATTTTTAAAACTTTTCCAGATGAATTATTTATTATTTCTTTATACTTACTTTTTATTTTTTCTAATTCACCGCCAGCTAAATCTTGCTTTGCTAATATCGTATTCTCGTAAAAAGCCATATTATATAAATTGTAGTTTGTATTAATTGTTAAAAAATGCTTTATACTACACTTAAATATTATAGCAATACCAATAATTATTGAATAAACTTGAATAAATGAGTGTTTTATTATTTCCAGGACAAGGATCACAAATAGTAGGCATGGGATCTGAATTTTACAATAATTTTGAATTGGTAAAAAAAATATTTAAAGAAGCTGACGAAAAATTAAATTACCCTCTTTCAAAAATTATTTTAGAAGGGCCTGATGATGAGTTGCAGTTAACTCAAAATACACAACCAGCAATTTTAACAGTTAGTTATTCAATTTTTAAAATATTAGAAGAAGAGTTTAACTTTAATTTTAAATCAACTCAATTTTTTGCCGGTCATTCTTTAGGAGAATATAGTGCACTAGTCTGTTCTGGATCATTAGATTTTAGAGATGCTGTATATTTGCTAAATGAAAGAGGTAAAGCTATGCAAGAAGCAGTTCCTGTTGGAAAAGGAAAAATGATCGCAGTACTTGGATTAAAGACAAATGAAATTTCTGATCTAATTAAAGGCCAAAACTATAAAGGAATTTGTGAAATTGCTAATGATAATGCTGAAGGACAAGTGATAATTAGCGGAGACGTTGAAACTGTCAGTTTGTTCCAGAATTTTTTAAAAGAAAGAAAAGTTAAATCTATTCAACTTAAGGTAAGTGCACCGTTTCATTGCTCTTTGATGAAATCTGCATCTGAAAACATGAAAGAAAAAATAATTAAAACTAATTTTAAAAAACCCTTTAAACAAATAGTTTCTAACGTTACTGCAAAAGCTGAGACTGATACAGATATTATAAAGAAACTTTTAATAAAACAAATTTTTTCAACAGTAAAATGGAGAGAAAGTATAATTTACATGTCTTCAATGGAAGAAAAAGATTTTATAGAAATAGGACCTGGTAAAGTTTTATCAGGAATGGTTAAAAGAACAATTACCAATTCTAACTGCTTTTCAATTAATTCAATTACTGATATTAAAAGTTTACAAAATGAATTTAAAAAATAAAAAAGTTTTAATAACAGGCGCAACGGGCGGTATAGGTAAAGGTCTTGTAGAAAAATTTGATAATTTAGGCTCAACTATAGTTGCTACAGGAACAAATAATGAAAAATTAAACACATTGAAAAAAAATTTTCCTAAATTAAATATAATAAAATTTAATTTAGATGATCATAGTCAAATAGAAAATTTTATTGATAAAGCACATAGCCAACTAGATGGCCTAGATGTACTGATTAATAATGCTGGTATTACTCTTGACAATCTATCAATTCGATTGACAGAAGAAAATTGGAAAAAAGTTTTAGATATAAACTTAACATCGACATTTTTAATGTGCAAATTTGCAATCAAGAAAATGTTAAAACAAAAACAAGGTAAAATAATAAATATAACTTCTATTGTCGGACATACTGGAAATTTAGGTCAAGCAAATTATTCAGCTTCAAAAGCAGGTATAGTGGCGTTTTCTAAAAGCCTAGCAATTGAATATGCTAAAAAAAATATCAACATCAATTGTGTTTCTCCTGGTTTTATTAAAACTGAAATGACCGATAAAATTAATGAGGAATTTAAGAAAACTTTGGTTAGTAAAATTCCTTCTGGTGACTTAGGAACAGCTGAGGATGTATCTAATTGTGTTGCATTTTTATCCTCTGATATGGCTAAATATATTAATGGCGAGACGATACATGTTAATGGTGGAATGTATATGTCTTGACAATTTCTATCAATAATCTAATAAGAAATTAAATTAATATGAAAGGATTTCATGGCCGAAGATATAAAAAATAAAATAAAAAAAATAGTAGCAGATCACCTTGGGATTGAAGAAGAAAAAGTAGTAGATGAAGCTAGTTTTATCGACGATTTAGGAGCTGATAGCCTAGATACAGTCGAATTAGTAATGGCTTTTGAGGAAGAGTTTGGACAAGAAATTTCCGACAGCGAGGCAGAAAAAATTTTAACTGTTGGAGATGCAATTAAGTTTATTGAAAGTAAATCTAGCTAAAATAGACTTTAAATTTACAAAAGATGAAAGATAATATCATGGTCATATTGTCTTCTCCATCCGGAGTAGGCAAAACCACTCTAACGAAAAAAATACAACAAAAGTATCAATCATTTAAGATTTCAGTATCTCACACAACAAGATCCCCTAGATCAAATGAAGTAGACGGAGTAGATTATCATTTTATATCAAACGATGAATTCCAAAAATTAATTTCTGAAAATAAATTTTACGAGTATGCAAAAATTTTTGAACACTTTTATGGAACATTGAAAAAAAATGTAGACGAAACGTTAATTGATAATGACATTATTTTTGATATTGATTGGCAAGGAACAAAACAATTATCTAAATTTAAAAATTTAAATTTAATAAAAATTTATCTAACAACCAATAATAAAGCTGAATTAAAAAATAGACTTATAAAGAGAAATCAAAATACTGAAGATGAAATAAAAAAAAGATTTGATTCATTTGATGAAGATATAAAGCATTGGAATGATTATGATTATATAATAATAAATAAAAATTTAGATGTGTGTTTTAAGCAAATTGAAAATATAATTTTAAGTAAAAAAAATAAAGAAATTATTTAGCTTCATATAATTCAGTAATTTTATAATATATACTTGGTTTTAAATCAGAAGGTCGTAAATTTAATTTTAGATCTTTTATTTTAATTATTTGATTTTGATTAAGTAATTTTTTTATATTTTTATTAATCATTTTTCGCTTATTAGAAAAAAGAATATTTGTTATTTTTTCTAAATTTTCAATTTTTTTAATCTTGTATGCATAAGTTTTTTTTGGTTTTAAAAAGATTACAATAGAATTCACTTTTGGTTTTGGAAAAAAACAATTTGGCGAAACATAGAATTTATCAATACAGGTTAATTTAAGATTTGATAAGATTGATAACCTCCCATAATTAGCCGAAGGATAATTACAAACAATTTTTTCACCTACTTCTTTTTGAAACATAAATACTAAATCAGATATCTTATTTGGTAATTTTTTTAGCCTTAAAATATTTACAAAAATTTGTGATGATATGTTGTATGGAAGATTTCCAAATATGATTGAGTCTTCTAGTAAAATTTTATTAAAATTTAATTTTAAAACATCATTATTTAAAATTTTTATAATATTATTATCAAAATATTTTTTTTTTAATTCATTAGCTAGATAAGTATCTTTCTCAATAATTTTTAGAGATTTAGGTTTTTTTTTTAAAATTTCATTAGTTAAAGCTCCTTTACCAGGTCCAATCTCAATAATATTTTTATTCTTGACATCTGTAAGATTAACAATTTTTTTAATTATATTATTATCTATTAGGAAGTTTTGCCCTAGAGATTTTTTTGCAAAAATCATTTTGCGTATTTTTCAATAAATTTTATACAACTGATCAAACTGTTTGGATTAGCTTTTTTTTTACAAATTAAATCAGAGGCTATACCATGGTCAGGTGATACTCTTAAATATTTTAATCCTAAAGTAATGTTAATCGCATCAAATTTGTATAATGCTTTAAATGGAGCCAATACTTGATCATGGTACATCCCAATTATAACATCATATCTCTTAAATTTATGCATAAAAATAGTATCAGCTGATGTTGGGCCATTAATTTTAAATCCTTTTTTTTTTAATAATTTTACGATTGGAATTAATATCTTTTGTTCTTCAGAATTCTTTTTGAATTCAGCGTTATGAGGGTTTAAACCTAATAGACATATTCGTGGAGTTTTCTTTTCAAATTTTTTAAACCAAAAATGTAAAGTCTTTATTTTTTTTACAATAATTTTTCTATTAATTTTTTTTGCAACTTCTCTTAAATTAATATGTGTTGTAATTGGACTAACAGAAATTTTTTTATTTTTTATGAGCATTACCTCTGAGTCTTTTTTTATCTTGCATTTTTTGGCAAAAAATTCTGTTAAACCTATATTTTTTTTATCTAAAAGATTTTTATTTATCGGACAATTTATAAATCCACTAATATTTTTATTTATTGATAATTTGTGTGCATATTCTAGAGATTTTTTCAAAAAAATAGAATTGTATTTATGAGGAACTTTAAACGGATCTTTGTAATTTAAGTCAATATTTAAAATTTTGATTTTATTATTGTTTGAATGTTTGTCTATTTTTTGAACTTTATCAATACCCGTTTTATAACCTAATTTTTTAAATTGATCTTTAATTAAATTATAATTTGAAATTAAATAAATTTTTTTTTTTAATGAATTATTTAAAACTTTCCAAGTTTTATAAATTATTTCTGAATTTATACTATTTGGATCCCCACTAAATAAAATAATCTTTTTAGTCATTATTATTTCCTGAATACTCAATTAAAGTTGTATTTTTAAGTTTAGATAATAAACTCTTTGAATATAAATTAAATAACTCATTTTTTTTATTATTTATTATATTTTTTCGTAAATTATCTTTATTTACATTTTCAATATCTGATTTTTTTTTATCCATTAATTTTAAAATAGTAGCGGATCCTTGCCTAATTATGGGTTGGCTTATTTCACCTACGTTTAAATTATTTACAATTTTTAAGATATTTTTTGAAAGTGAATTTGAGTTTATCCATCCTAAATCTCCTTTTATTTCTGAGGTTGACGAGGTGCTAAATTTTAAAGCTGTATTTTCAAAACCAATTTCATTAATTAAATCAATTAAATTTTCAATTTTACTTTTATCCATTTCATTATTATTGATTGAAATTTGAACTTCAGACAATCTAAATTCTGTTATACTTTTTTTTTCTTTTAAAATATTATTCATTTCTAAATTTACAGCTTCTTGGTTTATTTCAATTTTAGGTGAGTAAATATTTAAAATATGTTGCTGCCATTTAAGTTGTGTTTTAATTTCATTCAGAAATATGTCATAGTTAATATCATTTTGTCTAAATTTATCTTCTAAACTAATACTGTAATTAACTGAAATACTTTTTAAATAATTATTAATTCTATTCTGACTAATTTGATAATCAAAACTTTCTAGCTCTATTTCTTTTATTTTTTTTTGAATAAGGGAGTCGATTGACTGTTTTTTTATCTTATTAATATTTTTTTGATTAATTTCCTGGCTAGAAAGAACCAAAGAGGTGAGAATTTTATTTTGTAAATCATAATTTGTTATAATTTTATTTCCAACTTTTAATAAAATTTTACTATTAATTTGGCCAAAGGATTTTCCCAATGATGAAATAAAAAAAATTATTATAAATGTAAATAATCGTAACTTCATTCGCCAAACGAAGGTGAATTAACATTACCAAAAGGAACAAGTGTTACTTTAAACATTAAACTATTTTCTGGTTCTAATTCTGAGTCTTTATAAAATTCTCTCCTGTAAACCAAGCCTGCTCTTAAACAGTCATTAAAATATTCATAGCTTAAATTATAAAACTCGGCTGAATTAGTTACTAGGTTTCTTTTTGTTTCGAAAGTTAATTGACCATTTTCTCCTTTTGTATACTCTAATTTACCTTTAAAATATTCTTGGTCGCCAATATGTTTATTTTCTAAAATATAATTAAATCCTATTTTCATCGGATCAAAGTTAAATTGGGTTTCGAAATCACTATAATTTATATCACTATAATTTTGATCTAAGGAAAAATTATAAGAAAATTTTGATTGATCATTAAATTTAAGGCTAGTCTCACCAACAATGTCAGATAATTTTTCATCTAAACTGGTTTTGCTAGGCATTTTTTTATTTTCTTTCTCATTGATAATTTGAGCAATAGAAAAATCAAAATCTTTATTTTTCCTAGCTACTGAGTAATCAAATCCAACAGTTCCACTTAAGCCTGTCTCAAAGTTTTTTGGATTTTCCAACCTATCAATACTGAAAGCTGATAGAGGAGTTAATCTATCCCCGCTATCTTCTTTACGCATCTCTCCAGGGGCATATCTTAAAAGCACTTTTGGCGATAATTTATGTTGTCCTCTGTCATTATTTTTTATTAAGTTTAACTCAGATAGATATCCAAAAGCACCGAATAATTCTGATGTAGTATCTTTTTTGTAAATATCGACGTTTTTAACCTCGTAATTTATATTCTTTAAGTTGCCTAAAATTTTACTATTGAATATTGAATTATTTAGTATTTTATAATTCCAATTAAAATCGTTGATTAAAAAATTTGTAAATTTATTTGTCTCGTATTTTCGAATTTGATAATTAGTTTCTAAATCTAAATTTCCAAAAGTATTATTGCTAATTAAATTCTTATTTATCGTTATATCAGGATAAATATACTCATATTTATCTACATAATCTTCATTTAAGGTTTCATAAACACTTGAATTAAACCCAAAAAATAAATCATCATTTTCGTATGTGAAGTCTATAGAATTTTCTAAAGTTTGATCATTATAATCCACTAAATCACTTTTTAACTTATAAAGCTTGAGATATTTATCATTTGACACTTCCTGTGTTTTTATTTTGAAACTACTATTGCTATCATCATTTAATTTAAAATTTTTTGTAAACTCTGAGAAGAAATGAGATTTTTCTCCAGGTCTTTTTTTTGAGTCAGTTTTTTTAAAACCATCAGTATAACCAAAATCAAATAAAAAATTAGAGTTTTTAAATGCTTGATGATATTCTCCAATTATCAAAGGATTTTCTGAAACATAAAGCTTATTAGTTAAAACAAAATTTTTATCTTTATTCATTGCGAAAAAATAAGGAATTGTAACACCTGCTCCAAGATTTTTTGTATCTTCAAATGAAGGAGGCAAAAATCCAGATCTTCTATCAACAGATGGGTCAGGGTGTGAAAATTTTGGCATATAAAATATAGGGATATCGTAAATTTTTATAATTGCATTATCATAGTAGATAGTTTTTTTTTTATTATCATGAAGCATTTTACTAGATTGAATTGACCAAGGCGGGCATTTGTCATTTTTTCTATGATCACAAATCGTAAAAATACCTTTTTTAAACTCACTTTTCTCCTTACTAATTTTGGATAAATTTGAAAAAATTCTAGGTTTATTGTTCGCATCAATCTTGAAATCAGATTGATTTAAAAAAATCTTAGAGTCGGCTCCTAAAATTTCTTTTTTTTTAGTATCAATATAAATTTGACTAAATTCATAAATATTTTTTAATTTGTCCTCAACTTTTATATAACCTACAGATTTAAATATATTTTCATTTATTAAGTATTCAAATTTTTCTAGATAAATTTTATTATTATCTTGATCAGTAATAACTGCTTTTTTTTTTGAGGATATTAATTTTTTTATATTGTCAAAAACAATATCCTGTCCATCAATTTTATACTTTTCAGTAGTGATAATCGTAGTCTGACCTTTAGTCTCCAATACTTTTGAAATTTCGTTGTACTTTGCAAACTCTGTTTCAATAATATTATTATTCTTATCTATACCTATAACTTTTTCTTTTAAAATTAAAATTCCTGATTTTTTATTAAGTTCACCATATTGACTTTTAATTTCGTAATTATCTTCAGTTTTTACTAATACATCATCTTTAAATATTGTAATTTCATTTTTTTTTTCAATAGATATATTTTTAGCTTCAATAAATATATTTTTTGAATAACATAATTCAAAATATAGTAATGAAAAAAAAATTATTAAAGTTTTACTTTTCATTTATTTGTATCACCCCGATAAAAATTAAAAAACTAAGGATTATTACTGGCGCCCATATTGAAAAAAGAAGAGGCATTTTATCAGTTTGACCTAATGCTAAAGACAAATCTTTAATATAAAATATTCCAATACTTACAATTAAACCAACAATTATAAACCTTACATTATCTGACCTTTTCAATGTATTCATTGTTAGTATCGAGGCTAACGCAGTCATTAAAAATAAAAAAAAGGGGAGAACAAGCATAGAATGTAAGCTTTGTTTCAAGAAATCATCACTGTAACCACTTGCAATTAAATATTTATAATTAAGCAGAAGATCAAGAAAAGATAGTGTATCAAAATTTTTAAATAAATTGTTAATTTTTTCATAATCATAATTTGAATTTAAAATTAGTATATCCTTGCTATTTCGTGTAGTGACTCCATCATTTACACTAAAAATAATTACATCATAAAGCTTCCATTCCTTATTAGTGACATCTGCTTTTGTAGCAAATATTTTTTCTATAAGTTGAGAATTCTTGTTAGTGTGATAAATATTTAAAGTAGACAGAATATTTTTTTCCAATTGAGCGGCAGAAATTATTCTTTGTTTGTCTTCAAAACTTTCTTTGATCCACAGACCATTTTTGTTAAATAGAATCAAATGATCAATATCTCTAGAATAATTTGACTTAGTTTTTTCATAATATTTAGCCATTGAAGATGTAATTGGATTAGCAAAAAACAATATGATCCATCCTAAAAAAAAAGAGGTAAAGGCAAGAATTAAAAAAATTTTTAAATTTGAATATCCGTAAATTTTTAAAGATGCTAGCTCTGAAGTGTTACGTAACTTTAGCATAAACCACATGCTTGACACAAAAATTATAAAAGGTAAAATTTTAATGATTAGACTTGGTATAATCATACTTGTCAAAAATAAAGGAAAAAATATGCTCACTTTCAAGTTTTTAAAAAATTCTATTTCTTCAAAAAGATTTAACAAAATACCAAAGCAATAAAATAACAAAATTATAATAAAGAATGTTTTAAGAAAATTTTGGACTAAATAATTTAAAATAATCTTATTCATAATTTTTTAGACTCATTAGAAAATTTAAAAATTAAAAATATATAAAATAAAAAAAATAAAATAAACGGCATTAGTGAAAAAATAGTTTTAATATAAATGTTAATCCCAGTTAATCTAACTGTTAACTCTGTAAATACCACTAAAATAAAACTATAAAAAAATATACTAAATTTATTAAAATAAATTTTAGATGATTTCAAAAGATATAGTGAACAGATTAAGGATAAAATTGGAATATAAAGTGGTAAAAATATTCTTCTGAAAACAACAGATGTAATTTCTTGTTTTAATTCTCCCTCACAAACGCGATTAACGAAAGTTTTTTTAAAAAAACAGTTTAACAATTTTAAAGTTGATGTTTCTTGTAACTTCGGCTGTTTTATTGTTGATGTATTCAATTCTTCAAGATTAACATTCATTTGTTCGAAACTAATTATTTCGTTATCATTGTTATATTTTTTTGAATTAATTATTTGCCCGTTTATAAGTAATAACTTATTGTCAATCACAATACCTTTTTGTGCGAATATACTTACATTTTTATTATTTGTAGACGATAAACTTTTAAGTGCATTACCGCTATCATGTAAGAATATATTTTCAATTTCATTTTTATTTTTATTTTCAACAAAAAAAGTGAAATGTTTAAATGAGTCATTAAATTGTTTTTTTCTAATAGTAGGTAAAAATGAGTTAATTTGGTCATTACTTAATATTAATCTTGATTTATTTAAAAAATAAGGAGAAATCAAAGTCGTTAGCATCAAATAAAATATTAGAATAAAAATTGAAATATAAAATAATAGATTTACTACTTTTATTTTTTTTACGCCAGAAGTCCAAAGGATTGTAAATTCATTATCTTGAATATGTTTAGAAATAAAAATGGTCAATGAAAGCAAAAAAGAAAAGGGGATAAATTTTGGAATTATTCCGAATAAATTAAGAATTGAATATTTAAAATAATTCAAAATAGAATACCCATTATCAACGATTAAATCTAAAAAACTAACAGCTCTAACAGTAAGCGCAATCAAAGAGAGGCCAAGAAGTATCACTAGAAAATTCTTCAGTATTTCTATAAAAAAGTTTTGATAAATTTTGTTTTGAAGCATTTTTTTTTCATATATGAATAATTCATCCCAATATTAAATTCAACTTAAGAGTGAACAATTGTAAATTTAACGTTGAAATATTGCATATTTGAACATATATACCATATTACTTGAGTGAATTTTTATATTATGTCTATTAAAATAAGCTATTCTAATAAATTAAACAGCAAACTATCACACAACATAGTTTTGTTTGTTAATGATAAATATAATCTACAGAATATAAAAAAGTATATTACTAATTCTGAATTTAGCTATATATCAGATATATTAAGATCTGGAGATTTAAAAAAGAATATTCTTGTCTTTGAGATAAGTTCAAAAAAAAAAATTATTTTAATTTCAATCAAAAACAATTTAAATCTTTCTGATATAGAAAATTTAGGTGCTAAATTTTACGGTAATATAAATACAAATAAAACTAAGAACATCGAATATCTTATAGTTTCTGAAAGTATACCAGGTAAAAAAATTTTTTTAGGTCATTTTCTTCATGGAATAAAGTTAAAATCATACGAATTTAAAAAATATAAAACAAAAAAAGACTCTAAGACAATCTTGCTTAATATTAAAGATAGTAAAAATAGCCCATCAAATCAATCTAAGTTAAAATTTAAAGCGTTAGAGGAAGGAACTTTTTTTGCAAGAGATTTAGTTTCTGAACCAGGTAATGTTTTACACCCAGATGAATATGCAAGGCGATTAAATTCACTTAGAAAAGATGGTTTAAAAATACAAATATATGATAAAAAAAAATTAAAAAAACTTGGCATGAATGCACTGCTTGGAGTTGGGATGGGAAGTGTAAGAGGATCTTATCTTGTTACTATGGAATGGAACGGTGCTAGAAATAAATCTAAACCTTTAGCTTTTGTAGGAAAGGGAGTTACTTTTGACACCGGTGGTTATTCTTTGAAGCCCGCACGTTTTATGGAAGACATGACATATGATATGGCAGGTTCTGCAGCAGTAGTTGGTTTAATGAAAAGCCTTGCATTGAGAAAAGCAAAAATAAATGCTGTTGGTGTTGTTGGACTTGTTGAGAACATGGTAAGTGGTGTTGCCCAGAGACCTGGGGACATTGTTAAATCTTATAGTGGAAAAACAATAGAAGTTCTTAATACTGATGCGGAGGGAAGATTAGTTTTAGCCGACGCGCTTACATTTACTGAAAAAAAATTTAAACCAAAATTTATTGTAGATTTAGCCACTTTAACTGGAGCTATTATAGTTTGTTTAGGATCTGAATATGCAGGATTATTTTCTAACGATAATAATTTATCAAATCAAATTATTAAGGCAGGTGAAAAAGTTGAGGAAAAACTTTGGAGAATGCCTCTACATAAAAATTATGATAAGCTTATGAATTCAAAAAATGCAGATGTACAAAATATAAATTATGTAGGTGGAGCAGGGTCAACAACTGCAGCTCAATTTTTGCAAAGATTTATTTTAAATAAAACACCTTGGGCGCATTTAGATATAGCGGGCATGGCCTTTTCTAAATATGGAGGAGCTTTAAATTCAGGTGGAGCAACTGGATTTGGCGTAAGATTGTTAAATCAATTAATAGAAGATTGCTATGAATAATAAAGAGCAAACTTTATCAATAATAAAACCTGATGCTGTAGAGAGAAATTTGGTCGAAGAAATTAAAAATATATTCTTAAAAAATAGTTTACATATTAAGGATAGTAAAAAAATACACATCACCAAGGATGAGGCAGCAGATTTTTATAAAGTTCATCAATCTAAACCTTTCTATAATGATTTATGCGCTTATCTTTCTTCAGGTCCAATTGTAGTGATGGTTTTAGAGGGAGAAAATGCCATAAAAACAAATAGAAAACTAATGGGAGCAACCAACCCTAAAGAAGCTGAAGAAAAAACTATAAGAAAACTATTCGGCATTTCAATCGATAAGAACTCTGTTCATGGATCAGACTCTATTGATAATGCAAAAAAAGAAATAAATTTTTTTTTTAAAAACTAACAGTAGCTAAAAATTTTAATTATTGCCTCAGGAAAAGCTTTGTATTCAAGAGCTTGAGTTTTCTTTTTTAAATCAAATTCATTATCTTTTGCATCAACAAAAAATGATTTTTGTATTATAGTATTCCCCCCGTCTAAATTTGAATTTACATAATGAACGGTACAACCTGCTTTTTTTTCTTTATTTTTTATCATTCTGGAAAAAGTATTTAATCCTTTATATTTAGGTAAAAGTGAAGGATGAATATTGATAATTTTTTTTTTATACTCATTTATTAAGTTATTTGAAATAATCTTCATATAACCAGCAAGACATATAAAAGAAATATTGAATTTTTTTAAATTCAATAAAATTTTATTCTCGTAATTTCTTTTTTTTGTATCAACTAAAATATATGGAATTCTATATTTTTTGGCATAACTCAAACCATATGCTTTTTTATTATTACATATAATTAAACTAATCTTAATTGGAAAATTATTGTTTCTAGAGTAAAAAATTAAATTTTTAAGATTTGAGCCTTTTCCCGATATAAAAATACAGGTATTTTTTTTTACCATCTAATAGAGTTAGTTAAATTCATTTTTACTTTGTCTTTTGAAATATGACCTATTTCATAAGGCCTATAATTTCTTGGAAAAACTTTTTTAACTTTATTAATATTTTTTTTTGATACAATTATACAAAAACCAACACCGCAATTAAAAGTTCTCATCATTTCTTGATTTGAAATATTTTTAGATTTCAACCATTTAAATATTTTTAAGATTTTAATTTTTGATAGATCAATATTTAATGTTAAATGCTCTGGTACTGACCTCATCAAATTTTCAATTAAACCACCACCTGTGATATGTGCAGCAGCATTAATAAGATTTTTATCAGCTAACTTTAAAATTTCTTTAGAATAAATTTTAGTAGGTTTTAATATTTCTTTTTTAAAATAATGAGGTAATTTATTTTTCTTCAAAATAGCTCGCACCAATGAAAAACCATTTGAATGCACTCCATTAGATGGCACTGCTAATATCACATCATCTTTTTTAACATTACATTTGTCTAAAATTTTTTTTTTTGAAACTATGCCAACACTAAAACCAGCTAAATCAAATTTATCTTTTGAGTAAACTCCTGGCATTTCTGCTGTTTCCCCTCCAATTAATTTACAGTTAGATATTTTACACCCTTTGAAAATTCCTTTAAGTATTTTTTTAGATTTGTTTAAATCTAATTTTCCTAAAGCAATATAATCTAAAAAGAATAATGGTTTTGCTCCTTGAACTATTAAATCATTTACACACATTGCCACCAAGTCAATTCCAATGGTATCAAATTTTTTAAATTTATTTGCTAATTCAATTTTAGTACCTACTCCGTCTGTGCACGAAACAATAACAGGGTCTTTAATATTTATATTGCTAATATCAAATAGGGAACCAAAGCCGCCAATGGTATCTTTTTTTGCAGAGCCTTTCGTTTTTTTGACATCTTTTTTAGATATAATAGATATATGTTTTACTAACTCATTAGCTAACGATATGTTAACACCACTTTTTTTATAACTATTTTCATTCTTTTTCATTTATAAATTGATATTTAGTTCATATGAAATTACACAAAATAATTTTTATCTTAATTGTTTTTTTTAAAACTGAAACTCTTTTTTCAAAAAATGAATTATTTAATGTTAATAATATTGAGTTTGTAAGAAATGATAAAATAAGCAATGAGGACCTAGCCGACCTAGCAATCAAAAAGGGTTTTAATCAATTAATAGAAAGAATTTTATTAAATGAAGATAGAAAAAAACTTTTAAACTTAAATTTTTCGTCTATAAAAAAATTAGCAACTTATTATCAAATGACATACGGTTCTGTAGAAAATAATAACGAAGACCTAGTAAAATTTAATGTAGCATTTGACAAAGATCAACTTCACAATCTTTTTTTTGATAAGGGAATTTTATACTCTGAAATTTTAGAAAAAGAATTATATGTTTTACCTATTTTGATAAAAGAAGAAGAAATTTTTACTTTTAATAAAAATTTTTTTTATGAGAATTGGAATAAAATTTATGAAAATGATTTAGTAGATTTTATTCTTCCACTAGAAAATATTGAAATTATTAAAATCATCAACGATAACAAAAATAATTTAATAGATTTAGATATAATTAACTTATTTAAAGAATATTCGAACAAAAATTTAGCCTTAATTTTAATTGAAGATACTAAATCAAATAATCAAAAAATTTATATTAAAACTATTATACAAGACAAACGAATATCAAAGAGTATTAAGATTATAAAACAAGATTTGAAAACAATTGAATATTACGAAAAAATAATTACTGAAACAAAAAAAAATCTTATTAACTTAGTCAAATCCAATAATTTAATTGATATTAGAACACCTTCATTTTTAAATATTAAATTAAATCTAAATAAAAAGAATAATTTAGTTGAATTTAACTCAAGAGTAAAAAGTATTAAGTCTATTGAAAAAATATATGTTCAAGATTTTAATAAAGATTACACAAATTTAAGAATAAAATATCTAGGGAAATTAGAAAAATTAATAAATGAACTAGAGAAAGAGAAAATAGACTTAAAATTAATCAATGATCAATGGGTAATCAAAACTTTTTAAATAATGGATCAACTTATATTTAAATTTCCTTTTTCAAAAAAATATTATGAGCATGATTTTTTCGTTTCTAGCAATAATTTTTCTGCTTACAAACTTGTTGAAAATTGGCCATCATGGCCGGGCAAATGGCTTAATATTTTCGGGCCCTCAGGTTCTGGTAAAACACATTTG
>MDSV01249513.1_pt1 | contig 27574 bp, 28 predicted proteins | sample 810851 | NCBI WGS metagenome assembly MDSV01 (sample SAMN05326640, study PRJNA326480) | marine metagenome | isolation source: seawater | place: Atlantic Ocean: North East | collected 2012 | reverse complement strand
TTTTGCTTAAAAAAATAGATTTTTTGATTTCTCTAGCTATCTCCATACTTCTAACTGCGCTAACTTACTGGATCTACATTTCTCTTTTGACAAAATTTGGAGTTAAACTCTAGTCCTATGGAAACTTCACTATTTGCCAAAACAATGATCATACTCTGCTCACAACTAGGGATAGTATTTATTGGTGCCTATTTGATGATACTAAAATTAAGAAAAGCTACTTTAGAAGGAAAGGAGTGGATGGGAACCCAGCTAATTGAGTCCTACAATGAAAAGGGAGAATTAGATCTACTCCCCACCAAACAAAGAGATCCTGAGACGGGAGAAATTGTTAGAACCTACTACATAAAAGGCTATAACATTCTAAGAATGAGGTCAGAAATAGTCTTTTTATCTCCAGAGCAACTAGAAGAAGCAGAAAAGGACCCAGAAACTGGAGAACCTATTACCTGGATAGCAGACTCGAAAGAGCAACATGTAACCAAAGGAAAGCCCTACGAAATCATAGGCGAAGATAATGTAAATTCTCCTGCTTGGTTTATGGAAGCTTTTATTCTTTGGGCTGCCCTCTTGTTTGGCTGCTCATTTGTTACGGGGGTATTTGGTGCGGGGATATCCGTAGGATTGCCTCTTATGACTGCCGTTAGTCTTCTTTTTGCTCCAATTTTGGCCTGGATACTGATTCTTAGTGATGAAAACGATGGTATTCGAATCATGTGGCTAACAATCATCATAACTATCTTTTGTGGACTCATTGGATCAAATCCTGGACTTGATTTTTCTTTCCTCCAAGGCCCGTTGTTCATAGGCTTATTATTTTTATTAGGTTATAGGCTTTATCAAGTGATAACAGGATTTGTTAACCCAAAATCTGGAGGCATGGCTATTTTTGGCTGTATTTTATTTACCCTCTTCATTCTTTTTGACTTTAATAGGCTAGCTCAGCTGAATGAAGTTACAGATTTAAACAACTGGGATACAGCATTTAGCTTAGCTTTTTCGCTTTATCTAGACATTATCAATCTTCTCTTAGAACTATTAGAAGCTATGGGTTGATTCTTGGATTAGTGGCTAAATTGTCCATTAAGAAAGAACGTTTTCTTGCTTTATTACTTTTTTTGGTAATCGGCTTCTCATATCCTATTGATAGTTCAGCCTCTTCGAGTTTTAATAAAAAAATGGAACTATCAAATAATTACAAAGAAATTGAATTCTCGTTTATAGAGACAAATGGAATAAAAATGCGAATAGCCCAAAAAGGTGAAGGCCCATTAGTTCTTTTAGTTCATGGTTGGCCAGAATCTTGGTATTCGTGGAGGCATCAAATTCTATCTCTATCTGAACAAGGCTATAGGGTCGTTGCACCAGACATGAGAGGTTATGGGGAAACAGACTCTCCAGATGATCCTAATGAATACAACATTAAAAAACTCACTGCAGACATGGTCGGGATTTTAGATGCTCTAGGAGAAGAAACTGCCACAATCGTTGGACATGACTGGGGATCTCCAGTAGCAGCTCATTCAGCTGTATTCTATCCTGAAAGGTTTACAAAATTGGTCCTGATGAGTGTTCCTTATACTGGTAGGCCTGAAGCATCGCCTCTCAGCAGCTTAAGAGCTGTATTTGGTGATAACTTTTTTTATATGCTGCATCATAATGAACCAGGAGGAATAGCTGAAAAGGAATACGACAGTGATGTCAGAGGCATACTGAAGAGACTTTATACTTCTCCTGATACTCCAAGAGAAGATCCCGAAGTTACGGACCCTCACAAGAGCGCCGGAGGATGGTTGAAAAGATTAGGAGAGCCAAAAGAAATGCCAAAATGGTTGCTTCAAGAAGACTTAGATTACTTGGTTTCACAATTCGAAAAGGCGGGATTTAAAGGCGGAGTGAATTACTACAGAAATCTTGATACTAATTGGGAAATAACCAAAGATATCGAAGATCTTAAAATAAAAGTCCCTACCTTATTTATATCCGGTAAAGATGACATGGTTATTAGAGGTGCTTCAGCCGAAGAGCTTAAAATCTCTATGAAGGATCATGTAGAAAAACTCGAAGGGGTAGTGTTGTTTCCTGGAATAGGACACTGGGTACAACAAGAAGAACCAGATAAAACTAACCAAGCTTTGCTGGAGTTTTTAGGAAACTAAACTCCTTCTACAATTACGACATGCCTTTCAGCAGCATGTTCCTGATGCTTAAAGGCTTCTCTGTATTCAGGTGAGTGATAACAAGTTTTTGCTTCTTCAAAACTATCAAATTCAACTAGAACGGTTCTTTCGTAAGTTCCTCCTTCTACTTCAACTTGCTCCCCTCCTCTTGCCAAAAACCTCCCTCCGAAAGATTCTATAACGGGACCTGCTAATTCAGCATATTTTGAATAGTCTTCTTGGTTTGTTACATGACATCTAGATATCCAATAAGCTGCCATAATTTCTCCTTTGTTTATGTTAATACTGCAAGAGAACCGATTATAACAATAATCCAAAGTGATAGTGCTTGCATAACAGGCTTTATAGAAATGCTTTTAATTGCCTCTTTATCAATTTGAGTGCCTATACAAAACAATCCCACAATCAAGCATCCTTTATTAATGGATTTAAGAAAAGATGTTACTTCTATAGAAAAAGAGAATAGGTAATTTAACAAAACAGCACCAATAAAGAATATAACAAACAAGGGCAATCCTAAGGTTTCCCTCTTTTCCTTGAAGTACCATGCAGTAAAAATTACTAAAGGAATAATCCAAAAAGTTCTCCCAACTTTTAGAGTCGCTGCAAAATCTACAGCCGTATTTCCAACTGCAGATGCTGCACCAACTACTGAAGCAGTGTCATGTATGGCTAAAGCTGCCCATGCTCCAAAGCTTTCTTCACTAAGTTGTAAATAATTGTTTAAAAAAGGAAATAGAATAACTGCAAAAGCATTCAATAAAAAAACTATGCATAAAGCCGTTGTTAGTTCATTAGATTTAGCCTTCATTACCGGCGCAATAGTTGCCATAGCCGTACCCCCACAAATGGCTGTTCCAGCAGCCAAAAGATAAGATTGTTTCTTTTTTACTCCAAAAGCTATCCCTAAAGCTATTCCTAATAAAAAAGTGGCCATTACAAATAATGATATCCAGGGAAAATAATTGCCTGTGATTTCCATTGCTTGGCTAACGCTGATACTGCCCCCTAAAAAGACTATTCCTGTCTGTAAAACTTTTGTACCAATGACTTTGGTAAAGAAATCTTCGGGTAGCTTGAGAATGTAAGCTATAAATATACCAACTAAAATAGAAAAAGGAGCTGAACCTAACCACAAACAGGAAATAAGAGCAGAAATTGCAATCAGGTAATTCATTAAGTAAGCAAAGGACTCAGTCCTAAAGCTCAATCATAAAATAGAATTGATAAAACTTCTAAGCTTTATCGCCAAACTCTTTCATATGTTCAGCAATTCTTGGAGTATCACCATACATAAAATGATTCTCCATTTTTTCTCTGTATTTACTAGCAGGGACAGTCAATCCTGCAGCCTCAGCAACTTCCCTAATATGCATTGGCGTTGCTCCACAGCAAACACCTAAATAATTAATACCTAAATCATAAGCTTCCTTACCAAACTTCTGGATCTCATATCTATTTACATACAATGGATCTAATGCTGTAGGAAAGGTCCTTCCATGAGGTGCAGGGCATGTGCATCCATGCTCATCAGGTAAATTAAAAAAGGTAGGATTAGCTTCTGTCGTTCTAAACGGAATAGGTAATGCAGCCATATGACATTTCAAAACTTTCCTGGCCTCAATTAGATAAGGCATCATAGTTTCTGGCCCTCTGAAGCAATTCATACCTACAACATCTGCTCCTCTTTGTTCAAGTTCTTGCATGGTTTCTACAATTCCAACTCCATCCCGCATAATATTCTCAGCCATTGGAGCTATTGTAAGAACACATGGAAGTCCCGTTTCTTTCATAATCTCAAGAGCTTTATATGCTTCTTCTGCGTAATAAAATGTTTCACCTATCAACATATCAGCCCCTTCATCGACTGCCCACTCAACCATTTCACTAAACATTTTGTGGACTTCATTTTGAGATTCATTATTTCCTTCTTCCCAAATATTTGAATTAGATATATTGCCAGCCATTAGGTTTGGCTCACCTCCATCAAGTGGATTATCGGCTACTTTCTTTGCTATCTTGAGAGCAGCTCTATTTAGAGGCTCCAAAAGGTCCTCTTTCCCAATTACACGCATTTTTTCCCTATGGCCATTGTATGTAAAAGCTTCTACTACATCTGAACCAGCATGTTGAAAGTCTCTATGTAGATTCTCTAAAGCTTCTGGGTGTTCTAATGAAACCATAGGAACAAACTCACCCGAGGCCAAATAACCTCTTTTTTCTACTTCGAACAAAAAACCTTCTGCACAAATTACAGGCCCTTGATCTAATCTTTCTATTAATTGTCTTTTCATTTACTTATATCTCCAAAAAAATATATACAGGCTGTTTTGGTTTCAACCTTCCTTTAAATCCTGGGAATTCATTTTCCGTTTTAGCTTTTCTTTAAAGTCGTAGCAATAGGATCAAATCACGACATACCCATTAAAGTGGAAATAGAACCTGTTGTAAAGGATTGCTTACAGAATATTGGTGGGCCCGGGAGGACTCGAACCTCCGACCAATGGATTATGAGTCCACTGCTCTAACCAACTGAGCTACAGGCCCAAATTTCTGTCAAACAATTATACCTAAAAGATTAGTCGTCTAAGAAACCCTTTAGATGAGATGATCTAGTTGGGTGTCTTAATTTTCTTAGCGCTTTAGCTTCTATCTGACGTATTCTTTCTCTAGTTACATCAAACTGCTTTCCTACCTCTTCGAGAGTGTGATCCGTATTCATGCCAATTCCAAATCTCATTCGGAGTACTTTTGCTTCTCTTCCTGTAAGAGACCCAAGTATATCGTCGGTTGCACCTTTAAGATTATCTTCAGTGGCCGCTTCATCTGGCGAAGTTATGGTATTGTCCTCTATAAAGTCACCCAAGGTTGTATCCTCTTCGTCTCCAATCGGTGTTTCGGTTGATATAGGTTCTTTTGCTATTTTTAACACACGCCTTACTTTATCTTCAGGTAAATCCATTCTTTCACCAAGCTCTTCAGGAGTGGGCTCTCTGCCCATCTCTTGGACCATTTGTCTAGATACTCTATTAAGCTTATTAATTGTTTCGATCATATGAACAGGAATCCTTATTGTTCTCGCTTGGTCTGCTATTGATCTTGTGATTGCTTGTCTTATCCACCAAGTAGCGTATGTAGAGAATTTATAGCCTCTTCGATATTCAAATTTATCTACTGCTTTCATTAAGCCAATGTTTCCTTCTTGTATTAAATCCAAGAATTGCAGGCCTCTATTGGTATATTTCTTAGCGATTGAGATAACTAATCTTAGGTTTGCCTCGACCATATCCTTCTTAGCTCGTCTAATCTTTGCCTCTCCGATAGACATTCTTCTGTTTATATCCTTAATAGTCGCAACGTCTAGTCCAATGAGTTTCTCTAATCTGATTAATCTGGTTTGTATCCTCTGAATTTCTTCCAGATTTTCTTTAACTATCTTCGCATAAGGCTTTTTACTTCTAGAAATTTTTGAAGTCCAATCGTGATTGGTCTCATTCCCTGCATATTCTTTTATAAATTCTTTTCTTGGCATCCTGCCGCGTCTAACAAAATAGTTATAAAGCACTCTTTCGGCTTCTCTTATGATATCTAAAGCATCTCTTGCTGGATCGGCAATTATTTCAAATTGAGTTGGAGATAATTTAATAAACTTAAAGACCTCTCCTAGCTTCCTTTGCTCCTCAAGAGCTTTTTTAGTGGTCCTTGATTTTTCACAAATTTTTTCTGTCTTATTAAACTGACGCTTGAGGGCTGTGAATCTTTTTTTGACTTCTACGGGGTCTGGACCAGAAGGTTCATCATCGTCATCGTCTTTCTTTGCCGCAGCCTGAGCTAAAGCTGGTGGTGGTATTCCTTCTTCAATATCCATAAAACCAACCATGACTTCTGATAACCTTTTTTCTTCCTTTTTTACTAATTCATAGTCATCCAGGATCTTATCTACTATTCCAGGATAATAACAACAAGCAGCTAAAAGCTCTCTGTATCCTTCTTCTATTCTCTTGGCAATAGCTATTTCCCCTTCTCGAGTTAAAAGGTCTACAGTTCCCATCTCTCTCATGTAAAGCCTTACTGGGTCTGTTGTCCTTCCGATCTCAGACTCGACAGTGGTTAGAGTGGTTCTTGTATCTGGTACTGTTTCTGCTGCACCCTCTTCTTCTCCAGTAGAAGTCCTTTCTAAAACCTCTATGCCTATATCAATAAGCATCTGGATTGTTTCTTCAACTTGATCGGGGTCAGAAATATCCTCAGGTAACATGAAGTTAATTTCTTCATAGGTTAAGAAGCCTTGCTCTTTTCCTCTTGCAACCAAGTCGCTTAAACCTGAATTCTCTAGGTCTTCTTCACTTATTTGAGCTTCTTCTGTGTCTGTTTCTGCTGCTGATTCAATTGCTTCTTCAGCAACTACTTCAGTTTCTATTTTTTTCTTTTTTCTTGCCATACGTTTAAAAGGACGAGGATTATATTAGTTTTAAGCTTGAAATCCCAATAATAATCTTCTTTTTTTTATGTCTTGCTCAATTCTTTTAATAATTCCTTATCATCATCTGTTAAAGAGTCTATCTTAGACAATAAATGTTGCTGAAGTTCAAAAGTTTCATCTTCTGATAAATCATTGTTTTTAAAGACTTTTCTTAACTCTGAAATTCTAAGGTTTGGATTCTGTTTTTTCATAGCCTCTAAACAATCATTAAAGAAATTTTCTGAATTTTCCTTTGAAATTACAGGATTAGAAGACATTAAACTTCCTATGAAGGAGGCTGATTCCTTATCTAAAGAACTAAGTAAGTCTGCAACAGAGCCTTTCTCATTATTATGAAAATAACTTCCTACTTCTAAAAGTAGCTTTAATTCTGGTTGCTTAAGTTCTATTAGCCAATCCAGCTCCTCCAATTTCCCACTTAATTTTGGATAGCTAATCAAGACAGATAATGCCTTGGCTCCATAGCTATTTGATTCAAATAACTTATCTTCCTTTGTGTCTCTTTGTTCTTGTGCAACAGGAGGAGAAACTCTTTTTGGAGTAGCTTCAGATTGACCAAATTTAGCTATATCATCCTGAGAAAGCCCTGTGACTTTTGAAACTTCTGATTGGAGTAATAATTTAATTGAGCTTTCTGGCATGGTTTTAAGTAATGCTGTTGCTTGTGTGGCTAACTTGGCTTTCTTCTCAAGGCTTCCTGTTCCAACTGCGTTAGAGAGTCTTTGAACAAAATACTCAGAAAGCATTAGAGAAGATTGGGCTCTCTGTTCAAATTCTTGCTTTGTTTCTGTTTCTAATAGGCTAGCTGGATCTTCTCCATCGGGAAGAAATAAAAATTTTAATTCAGCCCCATCATTTATTGCAGGCAAAGCATTTTTTAATGCTCCCCAAGCAGCCCCTCTTCCTGCGTCATCTCCATCAAAACAAAAAACTATCTCATCAACTATCTGCAAGAGTTTTTGAACATGAAATCTATTTGTTGCGATACCTAAAGTTGCTACAGAATTCTCCATCCCCTTGTCAAACATTGCTACAACATCTACGTAGCCTTCTACTACAAATATTTTAGTTATATCTCTCCTGTTTAGAGAACTTTCATACAGCCCGTAGAGCTCTTTTCCTTTCTGGAACACGAGCGTTTCTCCTGTATTCAAATACTTTGGCTGATCTTCAGGGTTCATCACTCTGCCCCCAAAACCTACCGTCCTTCCTTTCCTGTCTTTAATGGGAAACATCAAGCGGTCTCTAAATATATCGTATAGATCTCCTTTTTTATTCCTCTTAGACAGTCCTGCATTAATAAGCACTTCTTCTTTTATTCCTTTTTGAACTAAGTGATCTGTTAGAGCATCCCATGAACTTGGTGCATAACCAATTGAGAAATGTCTACAAACTTTTCCGGAAAGTTTGCGTTCTTCATTTAGATACTTTCTTACCTTTTCTGCACTAGCTTCATTTGATAAGTATGATTCATAAAAAATGGTTGCTTTATCTAAAGCATCGTAAATATCTTCTCGGCCCTCAGCCCTTTTAGGAGAATCTTCATATGGCACTTCTATACTATTAAGAGAAGCCAAAGTCTCTATACTTTCTACAAAATTTAATCCTGAATATTGTTCTAAAAAACCAATAACATTGCCTGTGGACCTACATTTAAAACAATAATAGAACTGCTTTTGTTGACTAACGCTAAATGAAGGATTTTTTCCATCTTCACAAAAAGGACACAATCCCCAATGATCCTTTCCTTTTTTCTTCAAGGGTAAATATTTTTCTACGAGAGAAATAATATCTGTCATGTCAATTATGTCTCTTATAAATCTTTTCGGTATTCCGGCCATCAACTTTTCTCCTGAAACCAACTTTCAAGAATTATTTGGGCAGATAAACTATGTATGTCTGCATTGAGAGAGAGATTTTCTTCATCTTTCATTCTACTAAGAGCCTCCCTTGTAGAAAGTCTCTCATCGGCTTTCTCTACATTAATACCATACCTATTTTTTATTTTTTTAGAAAAATCATCAGATAAATCCTGCATTTCGCTTCTTGAGCCATCCATATTTAAAGGATTGCCAACAACAAATAAAGCTGGAGACCATTCAGAGACGAGTTTGTCTAGCTCAATCCAAGACGGAATTCCATTCGTTGCTTTAAGAGTGATAAAAGTTTGTGCGGTCTTGGTCACTTCTTGCCCAATGGCTAAACCAATATTACTGATCCCAAAATCATATGCAAAAATAGTTCTTGGCTCAGCCACTAGCTTTACTCTCTAAGACTTTTAATAATTTATCGGCTACATCAATATCACAAAGATCCTTATATTCTCTGAAACAAGTTGGGCTTGTAACATTAATTTCCGTTAAATAATCACCTATTACGTCTAAGCCAACTAAGGTCAATTCCTTTTCTCGAAGCATCGGCGCTACTTGTTCACATATCCAAATATCTTTCTCAGTTAGACTGGAGGCAATAGCAGTTGCTCCTACTGCTAAATTTCCTCTTAACTCTCCCTTTGCAGGGACTCTAGATATGGCAGCACCAAAGTGATTTCCATCGACTAAAAGAATTCTTTTATCTCCATCTTTAATTTCTTTTATGTATCTCTGTATCATCACTTTTATTTCAAAATGATTCGTTATGGTTTCAAGTATGACTCCTATATTTGAGTCACCTTTCTTTAATCTAAATATTGAAGAACCGCCCATCCCATCCAAAGGCTTAATAACTGTATCTCCATGAGTATTTATAAATTCTCTTAAAAGGTCTTCATCACTTGATACAAGGAAAGGTGTGCAGCATTGTGGAAATTCGGTTGCAAAGACTTTTTCATTACAGTCTCTAAGGCTGCTTGGTTTATTTACTACTTTTACCCCTCTAGTTTCAGCTTGATCTAAGACATAAGTGTTATATATGTAACTGGAATCAAAAGGAGGGTCTTGTCTCATTATAATTAGATCCAATTCCTCAAGTGGAGTTATTCTTTCGTTTTCTAAAGAAAACCAATGATTTGGATCATCTTTTACCAATACATCATAAACCTTGGCATAAGGTCCTTTTTCAGTTAAAAACAAAGAGTCAGGTTCCATGTAAATTAGCTCATGGCCTCTTTCCTGTGCCTTTAAAAGTATGACTAAAGAGCTATCTTTTTTGAAAGCAATTGATTCAATGGGATCCATAACAACACCAAATTTCATAATGATTCAGTTTAACAGAGATTAAAACTCACCTGCCATAGTTCGTAAACAACTTAAGGAAGAGATGACTGCTGTCTCTGCTCTTAGTATTCTTTCTCCTATTGAGACAGGGATAAAGCCAATCTTCTCGAGCTGCTTTATCTCTTTTTCTGAGAAATCACCTACAGGACCTACAGCTAAAGTAATTGAATCTGATATAGGAATTTCAGTTATCCTTTTTTCTGAACCTGGATAAAGAACAAGCTTAGTCTCTGAATTCTTTTCTTCTGCCCATGAAAAAAGATCCATAGGATCTGAGATTTCTGGTACCCAATTATCTCCGCATTGCTCACATGCACCTCTTACAATTGAATTCCATCTTGTTTTCTTATTTTTACTTTTTGAGTTTAAGCTGACTTGGGTTCGTTCAGTAATCAATGGGGTCACTGACTTTACACCTAATTCTGCTGACTTCTGCAAAGCTAAACTAAATGGATCGTTCTTGATAAGAGATAGACCAATATCTATTTCTATACCTTTTCTTGCTGAAAAGTAATTCTCTGAAGTCACCTTTACCCGGTATTCATTTTTTTTTGGTTCAATAAGAGACGCTATACATGAACTTCCTCTTCCATCAAATAATTCAACCTCATCTCCTGTCTTTTTTCTTAATACCTTGAATAAATGTCTTCCTGCTTGTTCAGTAATTTGGAGTTCTTCTTCAAAAAAGAATTCCTTCTCAAGATAGACCCTAGTTATATCCATAATTATTATTAAAGTGAGTTCTCTATATTGTACTAAATGATTTAATTAGGATTTAAATCTTTGAAAAGACCATTAAATCTTCGTCCAAAAAATTATAAATATACAAGAGATGATTAAAATTTGATCATCCCCTAAGACTTAATTTTTTAAACCACAGTTCAGTAAAAAAATAAAGATTTTATAGTAAATTATTTTTCTTGAAAGAAAGTATAAGGTCGGTATTATGACTGTCCGATCAATTTTTAATCAACTACGAATGGCAACAGGGGAAAAATCAAATTCAAAAAAAATTCTACCTCAAGAATTTAATGGAGAAGGGAAAAGATTAAGTACTCAAGTTGCTAAAAGCATGAAAAAATATTTCACGCAACTAGATGGAGAAAAAGCTACTGACCTTTATAAGATGGTAATTGATGAAGTAGAAAAACCCCTTCTTGAATCTGTCATGAATCAATGTAATGGCAATCAAAGTTCAGCTAGTAAGATGCTAGGAATTAATCGTGGCACTCTGAGAACAAAATTAAAAGAACACAAACTCCTTTAATCTCATATGGCTGAGTCTGCCAATAAAATAAAAAGAGCTCTAATAAGCGTATCTGATAAGAGCGGAATAGTTGATTTAGCAAATGCACTAGTCAATCAATTTAATATCGAAATTATCTCAACTGGAGGTACTTTAAGGGAATTAGTAGAGGCAGGTGTGCCTGCAATTGAAATTAGCTCTTTTACAGGTTTCCCAGAAATGATGGATGGCAGAGTAAAAACTTTACACCCCAAAGTACATGGCGGAATTCTAGCAAGAAGAGATTTAGATCAAGAGGTGATGCAAGAAAACGATATCCAGCCAATAGATTTAGTTGTGGTTAATCTATATCCCTTCGCTGAAACAATAGCCAAAGAAAATGTAACTCTAGAAATGGCAATAGAGAATATAGATATAGGAGGTCCAAGCATGGTCAGGTCCTCAGCCAAAAATAATAAATATGTCTCAATAGTAGTAGATCCAAAAGACTATTTACCTATTCTGGATGAGATGAAAAAAAATGAAGGTGCCCTTTCTCAAGAAACTAGGTCATCACTAGCAAGAAAGGCTTTTGAACACACAGCAAACTATGACTCTACAATAGCTAGCTACCTATCTTCTTTAGGAAGTGAAGATTTTCCTAGTAGTATCTTTGGGAAATACAAGATAAAGGAACAGATGAGATATGGAGAAAATCCTCATCAAAAAGCTGCGTTTTATATTGAAGACAGCAAAATCAAAACTGGTCTAGGTAATGCAATTCAAATTCAAGGAAAGCAACTGTCGTATAACAATATCGCTGATACTGATGCTGCTATTGAATGCGTTCGAACTTTCGAAGAGCCATCTTGCGTGATAGTAAAACATGCCAATCCATGTGGTGTTGCTTCTTCAAATAAAGACATAACTGAAGCTTATCAAAATGCTTTTGAATCTGATCCTACTTCTGCTTTTGGAGGAATAATAGCTATCAATAGAAAATTAGATGGCAAAACAGCCTTAAGAATAAATGATAATCAATTTGTTGAGGTCATCGTTGCTCCTGGTATTGATGAAGAAGCTAAGGAAGTTTTAGCCAAAAAAGAAAATATTAGGTTACTAGACCTACAGACTATGGATGATCCTGTCCAAGGATATAAGTTTATGAGTGTTACGGATGGACTTCTAATGCAAGAAACTGACAATGGTCAGATTTCAGAAAAAGACTTCAAAATTGTTTCTAAAAGACAGCCCACTAAAGAAGAAATTAAGGATTGCTTATTTGCTTGGAAAGTATGTAAATTTGTAAAATCAAATGCAATAATTTTTGCAAAAGATAATCAAACTATTGGGATAGGCGCCGGTCAGATGAGCAGAATAGATAGTACTCAGATTGCTGCTTCTAAAGCCAAGGAAAGAGGGTTTGAGACTAAAGGCTGCTCAATGGCTTCAGATGCTTTTTTCCCATTTAGAGACGGTATAGATGCTGCAACTGCAATGGGAATTTCTTCTATTATTCAACCAGGTGGATCAATTAGAGATGATGAAGTTATAGAGGCTGCAGATGAAGCCAATGTAGCAATGATCTTTACTGGTATGAGACATTTTAGGCATTAATGAAGATATTGATTGTTGGATCTGGAGGCAGGGAACATGCTCTTGCATGGAAAGCTTCAAGAAGTGATCTAACCTCAGAAATTTATGTTGCTCCAGGGAATGGAGGAACAGCTCTAGAAAGAGATATAACCAATGTTGAAATTTCAGCTGAAGATATAGATGGTTTAGCTTCTTTTGCATTAAAAAATAAAATAGATCTAACCATAGTTGGGCCAGAGGTGCCGTTAGTGTTAGGAATAACAGATGAATTTAAGAAAAAAGGATTAAGGTGTTTTGGTCCTAGTAAAGATGCAGCTAGATTAGAAGGGTCTAAAGATTTCATGAAGGACTTCTTGTCTAGAAATAACATACCTACTGCCCTTTATAAATCTTTTACAGATATAAATTTGGCTAAAGACTATGTAAAGAATCATTCGATTCCTGTCGTTATTAAGGCTGACGGCCTTGCAGCTGGCAAAGGCGTAATTATTGCCAACTCAACAGAAGAAGCCTTTGAGACCATAGAGAAATGTATGGAAGATAAAGAATTTGGTGAAGCTGGTTCAAAAATTGTAATTGAAGAGTTTTTAGAGGGAGAGGAAGCAAGTTTTATTGTACTTACGGATGGAAATGTAATTTTACCCTTAGCCTCCTCTCAAGATCATAAAGCTAGAGACGATGGAGATAAGGGTCCAAATACTGGCGGAATGGGTGCCTACTCTCCAGCTCCAGTTGTAACTACAAACTTACATAAAAAAATAATGGACGAAGTAATTATTCCTACTATAGAAGGACTGAATAAAGAAGGAATGAATTATTGTGGTTTTCTATATGCTGGATTAATGATAGACAAGAATAAAAATATAAAGGTTCTTGAATTCAACTGTAGATTTGGAGATCCAGAAACCCAGCCCATCTTACTAAGAATGAAATCTGACCTTATAAATCTCTGCTTTGAAGCTGCAGAAGGAAAGTTAGTAGAATCAGAAATAGTTTGGGACGAAAGAGTTTCTTTAGGAGTTGTTATGGCTGCAGGAGGATACCCAAATAATTATGATAAAGGTTTTGAGATATCAGGCCTATTAGAAGATGAAACAGAAGACTTAAAGATTTTTCATGCGGGAACATCTTTAAACAAAGAGGATAAGGTAGTTACTAACGGAGGCAGGGTTCTTTGTGTAACTGCTTTGGGGTCAAATACAAAAGAAGCTAAAGAAAAAGCTTATCAGCGAGTAAAATCCATTAAATGGGAAAAAGCTTACTTCAGAAGAGATATAGGGTATCGTGCACTAAATAGAGAAGCAGATGAATGATTTAGTTGAACAGTTAATCTTAGAAGTTGATAAGGGCCTCAGATTTTGTACCAATTCTTTCGAACAACATAAAAGGGATTATCCTGCTAAGGACATCAACGAAAACAAATTAAATGAGATTGAAAAAAACCACTCGGCAGGGTTAATGAGAGTGAATCATGCTGGAGAAGTTTGTGCACAAGCTTTATATAGAGGACAAGCCCTTACTGCTGATTTAGGCGAAGTTAAAGAACAGATGGTTGAAGCAGCTGAAGAGGAATTAGATCATCTTGCTTGGTGCAATAGAAGACTAAAAGAACTAAATGATAAACCAAGTATTCTTAACCCTATTTGGTATGGAATGTCTTTCTCACTGGGCGCACTTGCTGGTCTAGCTGGAGATAAATGGAGTTTGGGATTTGTAGAAGAAACTGAGAAGCAGGTGGTAAATCATCTAGAAGAGCATTTAGAAAAGATATCTGAGAAAGATGAAAAAACTAAGATAATCATAAATCAAATGAGAGATGAGGAGCAAAGCCACCAGGAGCAAGCTAAAGAAGCAGGAGCTAATGCATTGCCTGAGCCAGTCAAAGAAATCATGAACAGAGTGTCAAAAATCATGACTTCTACAAGCTATCATATATAAATCAATTAAAAGCTATTGCTAATTAAATTCAGGAAAGTATAGTGGCGCCTTGTCCTTCATGAAGTTGGGCTTGTTTATAGGAAAAAATTGAATGAATCTTTACGTAGGAAACTTACCTTGGAGCGCATCCGAGGAAGAACTTGAAGCTTACTTTGCTGAGCATGGTGAAGTCGTAGACGTTAGAATAATTACTGAAGGAAGATCAGGACGTTCTAAAGGTTTTGGCTTTGTAGAAATGGCCAGCGATGAAGCTGGAAAAGCAGCAATAGAAGCGCTTAATGGAAAAGAATTTGGCGGAAGAGAACTTAGAGTCGATACCGCTACTGATAGAAACTAAGAAATCTCCATAAAAAATAAAAAGTAGAAGGACTAGTTATCTTCTACGACTACTGCTGTTCCAAAAGCCATTATTTCTGCGGCACCTTGGCTTATCATGGATGTTGTTATATTAACGCTGATAATTGCATTAGCTCCCTGAGATATTGCGTCTTCTTTCATACGATCTATGGCTTGCTCCCTGCTCTCTGCCATTAATTTCGTATATTCCATAATCTCACCACCAACGAGATTTTTAAAAATGGCTATTATATCTTTGCCCACATGCCTTGCCCGTATGGTGTTTCCTTTTGCAAGACCAAGTGTATTAACTATTTTCTTTCCCGGAACATCTGGTGAAGTTGTGACAATCATTTTTACCTCTCTATGTCTTTGTAAGGGTCATTCTTTGATTCCTGGATTCTATCAAAGATAGCTTTAAGAAGAAGTACGGTTATCCCTAGCCAAATTAGGATTACGGATATTTTATAGATCAGGAACTTAACCTCTATAAAACCTATGTACGCACCCCAACCCGACATAAGCACCCAGCCGCTAATTAATGCTATAACTCCAAAATTCTTCATTGACCAATTATTGATCAATTGAAAAGCTTTTGCAATTCTTTGCCAGGGTCAGCTGCTCTCATAAAAGCTTCTCCAATCAAAAAAGCTTTAACTCCAGACTCTTTAATGAATTGAATATCTTCTTTAGTTTTAATTCCGCTCTCGCAAACCAGAAAACTTGAGTCTGGAACTAACTTGGATATTTCTTTTGTATTATGTATATCAACTTCGAAAGTAGTTAAGTTTCGGTTATTTACGCCCAATAGTTCTGGATCCATATCCATCACTTCTGATAGCTCTTCTGAACTATGTATCTCTATGAGGACATCCAAACCTAACTCCTTAGATACATAATAAAAGTCTTTTAATTGTTGTTTAGATAAAGCTGATTTAATTAATAAAATACAATCTGCACCAATTGCTCTAGTCTCAAAAATTTGAAATTCATCTATAACAAAGTCTTTCCTTAATATAGGAAGAGTGGTCCTGCGCTTTACGTAAGTTAAATGATCGTTTTCACCTTGAAAGAATTTGTGATCAGTAAGGATACTCAAGCAGGTAGCACCTGCCTCTAAATAGCTATCAGCTATTTTTCCAGGATTATAATCTTCTCTGATTAGACCTTGACTGGGAGAGGCTTTCTTCATCTCGGCTATGACGGCAAAATCTTTTTCTTCTATATCTGCTTTTAAAGAATTTAAGAAACCTCTTGTTTCTGGTAAATCTCTGACTATTTTCTTTAGCTCTCCAAAAGTACTCTCTTTTTTTATTTGCAATAATAGATCTCTCTTGTCTTTAAGAATTTTGGAAAGATAAGTATCCTGATTACTCATTAATTTTTATCTATTTGTGAAAGAAATTAATTCATCTAGTTTCTTTATCGCCTTTTCTTCTTCTATGATCAGTTGAGATTCCTTAAATCCATCTTTTAATGAGGAAACTAATCCTGATACATAAAGAGCTGCTCCTGAGGCTATGGAAATCATCTCAGAACCTACGGTATTTTCTCCAGATAAAGAATCTTTTGCTATGACAAGACTTTCTTGTGGAGAAGCAACTTTGAGCAGGCTTATACTAGATCTATTAACCCCCAGGTCTTCTGGAGTAACCGTATACTCTCTTATTTCTCCTTCCCTCAACTCAGCAACTAAAGTCGCTGCTTCAACACTAAACTCATCTAGGCCATCCTCAGAATGGATTACCATAACTCTATCGCTTCCAAGACCTCTAAGAACTTCCGCTATAGGCCTCACCCAAGTTTTATCGAATACTCCTAGAACTTGATTCTTAGCTCCAGCTGGATTTGTTAGTGGCCCTAGCAAATTAAATATTGTTCTTATTCCTAGCTCTTTTCTTGGACCCATTACGTGTTTCATAGCAGAGTGATGCGCAGGAGCAAACATAAAACCTACCCCTACTTCTTCTATACAATTTCTTACTTGATCAGGACTTAAAGCTAAGTTGACCCCAGCTTGTTCTAATAAATCTGCGCTTCCACTTGTACTAGAAGCACTTCTATTTCCATGCTTTGCTACTTTAGCTCCTGCAGCAGCTGCAAGGATGGCAGCGCTAGTAGAGACATTAAACAAGCCTGATCCATCACCTCCAGTTCCACAGGTATCAACCAGATTTTCTATATTGACTATTACTTTTTCTGAAAGCTCTCTCATGACTTCTGCGGCACCTATAACTTCATCCACTGTCTCCCCTTTAATTGAAAGGGAAACTAGAAAAGCAGATATTTGTGAGTCAGCACATTCCCCGGTTAGGATCTGTCTTATAACAGATGAGACCTGATCCTTTGATAAATCTTTAGATTTCATCAACTCTAAAATTGCCTCATTAATATTCATCTTATTTCTAAAAAATTACTTAACATTTTAATTCCATGGTCAGTGGAGATTGATTCAGGGTGAAATTGTAAACCTACTACTGGAAGGCTCTGATGTTGAATAGCCATAATTGTTCCGTCTTCAGTTCTTGCATTTACTATTAATTCACTATCCATTGTTTCTTCTTCTATAACTAAAGAATGATAACGGGTAGCGGTAAATTCATCTGGTATATTAGAAAAAATCCCTGTTCCATTATGTTTGATGCTTGAAAGTTTACCGTGCATAAGTTCTTTTGCAGGGATTATTCTTGAGCCAAAAGCAGACCCTATACACTGATGTCCTAAGCAGACACCTAAAATAGGTATTTCAGATTTCATATTTCTAATTACTTCCACACTAATCCCTGCTTCTTTAGGAGTACAAGGACCTGGTGATATAACTATATATTTAGGACTTTTATTCTTTATGTCTTCAAGACTTATTTCATCATTTCTATAGACCTCAACATCTTGACCAAGTTCGAAGAAATACTGAACTAAGTTATATGTGAAAGAATCATAGTTATCTATCATTAAAAGCATAAAATCATCCTTTCAACTTTTCTTGAACCATTTCTGCGGCTTTAAATATTACTCTGCCTTTATTTAATACTTCCTTCCATTCCAGTTCCGGAATGGAATCTGCTACCCATCCACCTCCGGCTTGTATGTATAAAAGATCGTCTTTTATTACAGCAGTCCTTATCGCTATAGCCATATCCATATTTCCTTGCCAGGAAAGATAGCCAACTGCTCCGCCATAAATGCCCCTTTTAACAGGCTCAAATTCGTCAATTATCTCCATCGCCCTTACTTTTGGAGCTCCAGATACTGTTCCGGCAGGGAAAGTTGCTTTAAAGACATCCATTGCGGTTAAACCTTTCTTAATTTTTGCCGTTACATTTGAAACCATATGCATTACATGACTGTATCTCTCTATACCGAATTTTTCCGTTACTTCAACTGATCCTGGTTCAGCGATCCTGCCAACATCATTACGGCCAAGGTCAATTAGCATTAGATGTTCAGCTATTTCTTTAGGATCATTGACCATATCCAATTCCATAGCCTTATCATCGTCTTTATTTTTTCCTCTTCTTCTAGTACCTGCAATAGGCCTTACGGTAACATCTCCGTCTTCTAATCTGGCTAAAATTTCTGGGGAAGATCCAACTATATGAAAGTCTTTTAGATTCAAATAATACATATAAGGAGAGGGGTTTAAATATCTAACAGCTCTGTATAACGCAACTGGATCAGAGTTAAATGGGATCGACATTCTTTGCGAGCAAACAACTTGCATAACGTCTCCTTTTTTTATGTATTCCTTAACTTTATTTACTGCTGATTTAAATTCTTTTTCCCCAAAACTTGAAACAAAGTCTGACTCTTCTACAGAATCATTTGGTTTTGAGAATTCCTCAAATTCAAAGTTTTCTTTTAGTTTTTTCTCTAATTGATCAAGCCTTGATTCTGCTCTCGATAAAGTTTCTTCGTCCTCAGACTCAACCATAACAATTAGGTGCAATCTGTTTTTAAGATTATCAAAAACAGCAACTTCTTCAGAGATCATTAGCAAAGCATCTGGTGTTCCTAAAAGGTCGATGGGCTCAGAATCTTCTAGTCTGTTCTCAATCATTCTTACGCAATCATAAGAAAAGTAGCCAACCAAACCTCCAGTAAATTTAGGTAAGCCGGGAATCTCTTCTAAAGAGAAACTATCATGAAGAGACTTTATATAATCAAGAGGATTGCTCACCTCAATTCTTTCTTTTATTTCTTCTTCTTCAACAATCTCAATCAAATTCTTTGATATTCTTATAATTTTCTTTGAAGGAAGACCAATCAAAGAGTATCTTGCCCACTTATCTCCTCCTTCTACAGATTCAAATAAATAACTAAAAGGTGCATCAGCAAGCTTCCTATAAACACTTAAAGGAGTTTCCATATCTGCATGGACCTCTCTAGAAATAGGTATTTTCTTTATATTGGTCACTTGTCAGGAACTATTTAATAGAACTACGCATTTCAGAAATAACTTTCTCATAGTTGTTTTGAGAAAAGATTGCAGAACCAGCAACAAAAGTATCAGCGCCTGCTTCTGATATTTCAGAAATATTCTCTAATTTCACACCGCCATCTATCTCCAGCCTTATATCTAGATTGTTATCGTCAATTATTTTTCTTAATTTTCTAAGCTTATTAAGAACTGAAGGGATAAATTTTTGACCTCCGAATCCAGGGTTAACAGACATTAAAAGGATCATATCTAAACTTTCAAGACAATCTTCAATTAGATTAATGGGTGAAGCTGGATTTAGCACTAAACCAGATTTGCAACCACCGGATTTAATTATCTGCAAAGATCGATCTATATGTTGTGATGCCTCAGGATGAAAAGTTATATAAGTTGCTCCAGCCTCTACGAAGTCGTCAATTAGTCTATCTACAGGTTGAACCATAAGATGGACGTCAATTGGAGCCTTAATCCCATATTCCCTTAGAGCAGAGCAAACCATAGGACCAATAGTTAAGTTTGGAACATAATGATTATCCATCACATCAAAATGAACCCAGTCTGCACCTGCGCTCAGAACAGACTCTACTTCTTCTCCTAATTTTGCAAAATCAGCAGAAAGAATTGATGGAGCTATTATGTTGTCTTTTTTTGCCATTAACTTTTCCTAAAGGCGGTGCAGTTTACTCTTCATGAGTATAACCGTCTATTTTTTGTAAATCATCTATAGTATTGATATTGATATGACTTCCTTCGAAAACCTCTCCAGATATCTTTCCATCTAAAACTGCTGGTTTTAATACCCTTTTCCATAAATCATAGCTTTTCTCTTCTACTTCTTTGAATAAAACAGGATTAAGTAACGCTATACCCGAAAAACTGTAAGAATCTCCTTCGACCTTTGGATATACAACATCTTTAACTAAAGAGACATCACCTTCAGGGTTAAGGTCTGGATTATTAACTAATACTAAATGCCCTAAAAAGGGTTTACTTAGATGCAGATTATTTAAATCATATTCTGTCCAAACATCACTGCTACAAACTATGAAATCTTGATCGTTAAAGAAATCAATCACTTTTCCAATGCCTCCCCCTGTTCCCAATAAGTCTTCTTCATAGGATAGCTCTATGTTCATACCTAAACTCTTCCAATTAAGATACTGTTCGTGAAACCTCTCTTTCATATAAGAAATATTTATTACAACATCTCTTACGCCTATTTCCTTCAGAGCTTCTAGCTTATATTGGATAAGAGGCTTTCCAGATATATCAATTAAGGGTTTAGGGATCTCATTGGTTAATGGCTTAAGCCTTTTCCCTCTTCCTGCTGCCAATAAGAAAGCCTTCATGTTGCCTTTAAATCTTTTTTATTAAGCATAAATGAAACCTTTTCTAGGAAATTAGAGAATTCTGATAATTCTTTATATCTCTTAGAGGCATCAATTAGATAATCTAGGGTCTTAGGTAAATCGATTAATCTAAATGATTTTTTGTCTCTCAAGTGAAGTCTAACTAAAGTACCTAAAATTCTTAATTGCCTTTGCATACCTGCCATATCTAACCATAAAGACCAGTCCTTGGAGCTATTTACATCTAAAAGCTGAGATTCTAATGCCTTATCAGTGTATAAAAGCAGTAATTCTTTCTCCTTATGCACATCTCTATTCTGATACAAGTCCTTAATCAAAGAAGCAACATCTAAGAAAATGGGTCCGATAACTGCATCTTGGAAGTCAAGTATTCCGGTTTCATTAGATGATAGTTGCATTAGATTTCTTGTTTCAAAATCAAAATGACATGTCACCTGAGGTTGAGCAAAAAACCCATTTAAAATAAATTGATAAGCACTATTAATACAGTCTTTTTCAGAAGGTTTAGGATTTATGGATAGGTACTTATCTAAAAACCAATCCTCAAATAAATTCATTTGTTCTAAAGCAGTATCTTGATCTAATTTATTTGGATATTTTAGATCTAACTTCTGGATTTTTATTAGCTCATCAAATGCTGATTCATAAAATTGCTGCTCATTTTCTTCATTTAGTAAATCTTGATATAAGTTTTCACCAAAATCTTCTATCAGCATAAAGCCCTGACTTTTATCGAAAGAATAGACTTCGGGTACATTTATTCCTTTATTTAGAAATTCAGATGACAAGGAATCAAACTTCAAACTTGAATCTATTTCTGATGAAGAAGAAACTAAGACCAAACTTTTATTTGGTAATTTCAATCTAAAATACTTCCTTGAACTCGCCTCCTCTCTAAGGGGTTCGATCTCAAAATTAGTCTCCTCTCCAAGCAATGATAACTGTACCTTTGCCCACTCGAGAAGAGAATCCAGTATGTTTTTCTCTAAAACCATAAATATAGTGTATTAGTTTATTTTCGTTATTAGAACTATCATATAGTTTAATAAGATTTGAACCTTAGTGAGCTTTTAAGTTCTAAGAGTATTTATGATAAATAAACTGCATTTTTCTAGATCAATTTATCTCTTTATTTTATTGTCTATGCTAGCTTTTAGCTTGGTAGCAGAAGAAGAAATCCAAATAGAATCTATAGACGCCAAGAGTATTTCTACTCTAGAAGATGAATCCCTATTGATGGAGGGTTCTGTAAAAATCATTACAAATAAATTTGATTTAGAAACCTCAAAAGCAATTTATAACAGAAAAACTGGTGAATTGAGTCTAGACGGTAACGTAAAGCTTAAAGGGCCAAAGGTAAGCTCGGATTCTTCTAGTTTATTCTTGGATCTTAAAAAAAATACCATGGAATTAGAAAATTCTAATTTTAATTATCTAAATCAATCCTTTGGAGACGCAGAATCAATAATTATTAAAACCAATGGAGAAACAATAATTACATCTTCTTCTTGGAATAACTGCTCGATTGAAGACCCTGATTGGAGTTTTAGTATCAAGGAGGTAAGACTCTTAGAGGAAAAGGAAAATGTAATTATTAAAGGACTAACTGTTAAGGTAAAAAATATTCCTGTGTTATATATTCCTTATGCAAGAAGTGCCGTTGGCAATGAAAGATTGAGTGGATTCCTTACTCCCAGCCTCAAACAAGGAAAGGATGGAACTGACATCTCTATCCCGTATTATTTCAACCTTGCACCAAATTATGATCTAGAAATAGGCCCAAGATACATAGCCAAAAGAGGTCTTGGGCTTTCATCTGATTTTAGGTATTTAACAAATAGAACAGTTGGAGAAGTTAAAGGAACTATCTTCAAAAAAGACAATGAATATACTAGAGAAACTGGAGATAGTAGTAATAAAAGATGGGAGGCAACTTGGAAACATAGAACAAACTTCTCAGATAATTTAATGCTGAATATTAACTATCATGATGCTAGTGATGCTTATTTCTTCAGAGATATAGGCTCTGATCAATATGGTAGCTCAAGAAAGAACTACTTAAAAAAAGCATTCAGAGTTGTGTGGAGGAATACCAATAATAGAATAGATTTGAGACTAAAAGATTATGTGAAGCTGAATCCTTTTGCTTCCGAGGATTACAAAACCTTACCAAGAATTGATACTTATTCTTACTACAAGATAAATAATATGTATGGTTCACTAAGAACTAACTTTTCTGAATTTGAACTTGATGATACAGGAGAAGTGATAAAAAGATCCTTCATTAATCCAAGATTAGGAATGAAAAAATCTTGGGATAGTTCCAGTGTTAATTTATCAGTAGAAAATACTCTTGTGAGATATAAATTCAATGGAAATGATTTCTCTAATTCTTCTCCAGCACTGGAGCTTGATTATGAGTTATTTCTTTACAAGTCTAATGAAGATAAAAGCTCATATCTTATACCTAACCTAAAATATATTTACCAAGATGAAGAAAGAAACTCTTTAACTCCCTTGATAGACTCAAGAGAAAGAGCTTTGAGTTATAACAGTCTGTTTAATAAAAGAGTATTTTCTGGTTACGACAGACAGACACATAGTAATAAGGTAATTGCAGGTTTAAGGAAAGTTGATACCTATTCAAACAATGGATTAAAAAATACACTTTCAATAGGTCAAGCCTTTTACTTCAAAGAAGATGATGAAGAAAATAATAAATCTAACTTAATTGCAGAATACAAAGGCACTTTAGGTGGCTTTGGTTTTTCTTCTTCACTGGAATTGAATGACTCTGCATCTCAAATTGATAAAGCATTTATCTCTTTTGGTTATTCTAAAGAAAAAGGAGAAATGCTCGAAATAAGGGGCATCTATGACAGAGAAGTTACTTTCCTTGAAACTTCTTCTTGGATCGTATCTCCCACAAAGATAAAACAAGCTGAATTAATAATGAACTGGCCAATTTCAGATTCAATAAGCTTGTTTGGAAGGTTTAACAAAGATTTCGACATCAATAAATCCTTGGATTTATCTTATGGTTTTGAGTATTCAAATTGCTGCTTAAAGGTTGGTCTAATGAAGAGAAAATGGATAGAAGAAGATTATTATTCATGGGCAAATAATTATGAATCACTAAATCTAGCGCTTCAAGCGGGATACATGCCGTCTAAAGAAAGAGATAGTCTCTTAATATTCTTTGAATTCAAAAATTTAGGTAGACTTGGTAAGGATGTAAATAAAATTATTACTTCTCCTTCTTTAGATTAATTGCATCTAAGTACAACAAAGAAGACAATAGTAAATAATATGAAACAATCTATATCGAAAAATATTTTTAATAAGAGTATTTTACTTGGGGTTATCTTATTTAGTTCTTCAGTTTTTTCTCAGATTCAGTTACTGGATAAAGTAATTGCAGTTGTAGATTCTGGAATAATCATGGAATCACAATTAAATGATAGAGTTCAAAGTATTGTTTTTAGGCTAAGACAAAATGGAACAGAACTGCCTCCTAAGAAAGAACTAGAAAAACAAGTACTAGAAAGATTAATAGTTGAAGAAATCCAATTACAAATGGCCGAGAGAGCAGGAATAAAGATAAGTGACGCAGAATTAAATTCAACAATTAGTCGTATTGCTAGTCAAAATCAGATGAATCTAGAAGATTTTAAAGAAAGTCTAGAATCAAATGATGAATCATATAGAGGTTTTAGGGAGTCTATTGAAAGAGAGATGATTATTTCTAGAGTTCAAAGGGCTAGAGTTGGAAGAAATATTCAAATATCGGAACAAGAAATTGAGAATTTTCTAAATTCCGAAGAAGGAAGAAGTAAATTAGCAGAACAGTATGATGTCCAACAAATTCTAATAAGTCTCAAGGGCGATGCTTCTGATCAATCCAAATTAGAAGCAGAAAAAAAAGCTGAAGATATCATCGTAAAATTAAGTAATGGCGAGAGCTTTGAAAAAATAGCTGCAACTTACTCTGCTGGACAAAATGCTTTAGAAGGAGGCAGTTTAGGGTGGAGAAAAGAATCGGAGCTACCTTCCCTTTTTGCAGAGACAGTAAAAGGACTAAAAGAGGGAGAAATCTCATCTCCAATAAGAAGTGGAGCTGGATTACACATTCTTAAATTAAAAGGTAAAAAGGGAAACACCGTGAAGTATGAAGACCAAACTTTGGTTAGACATATTCTAGTGCAGCCTTCTGAAATTAGATCTGAATCCCAAACAGAACTTTTGATTAACGAAATTCATCAAAAACTTGAAGAAGGGGAAGATTTTAAAATCCTGGCTAGACAATACTCTGAAGATCCTGGATCAAAAATGAATGGAGGAGAATTAGGCTGGTCTCCCATGGGAACATTCACTTCTCAATTTGAAAAAGTAATGATTGAATCCAAACTTAATGAAGTATCAAAACCATTTAAATCTCAATTTGGTTGGCATATTCTTGAGGTGCTAGACCGAAGAAACGAAGATGTCTCTGAAGAGCAAAGAAAAGATGGCGCTTTTAGAATTATTTTTGATAGGAAATTTGAACAAGAACTGGAACGAACGTTAATTGAAATGAGAGCTGAAGCATTTGTAGATATTAAGCTAGATCTATGAAAAAGATAGCTATCTCTCCCGGCGACCCTGCCGGAGTGGGGCCAGATATTTGCCTTAAAGCATTTAAAAAAAATATAAATCAAGATTCACATCCTGTTTTCTTTGGGGACCCAAATCTATTTGAAGAAAGAGCTAAGTTTTTGAATATAGATATAGATATAGAAGAATATGAAAATGGAGATGAGCTAGATCAAAACAAATTCTATGTTAAGCCTCATCAGCTTAACTCCAAGATTACCCCAGGAAATCCTGACCCTAAGTATGCTGAATATTTAATTGCGATTCTTAAAGAAGCCATACAACTAAACCTAAGTGGAGAATTCTCTGCTCTGATCACTGGACCAGTGAATAAAGAACTAATCAATAAAGGTGGGATAGCTTTTAAAGGTCACACTGAGGTTCTAGCAAAAGAATCTAAAACTGAAAAAGTGGTAATGATGCTGGCTAATGATTCTTTGAAGGTAGCTTTAGCTACAACCCATGAACCTTTAAAGAATATCCCATCTTTAATAACACAGGATCATATATCGGATTGTATAAGCATCATAGATAACGACCTTAAAAATAAATGGAAAATTAAAAAACCCAATATAAGAGTTTTAGGCCTAAACCCACATGCAGGTGATGGAGGGTACATCGGCAAGGAAGATAAAGAAATAATCCTACCTGCCATTGAAGGGCTAAAAAGAAAAGGCATAAAAGTAGAAGGCCCTGTATCTGCAGATACAGCCTTTGTGGATTTTAATCAAGAACCTGATGTGATACTTGCCATGTTTCACGACCAAGGTTTGCCTGTAATTAAGACAACAGGCTTCGGTAAATCAATCAATATAACTCTAGGCCTACCTTTCATAAGAACTTCCGTAGATCATGGTACAGCCTATGATGCATCTGCTTCAAAATCTGCAAACGAATCAAGCTTTATTCAAGCTTATAAATTAGCATCTAAGCTTATAAATAAACACTGTGAGCAAGCCTAAAAAAAACTTTGGTCAAAATTTCTTAATTGATCAAATTGTTCTTGGAAGAATTATAGATGCACTGTCTTTAGTCAATGGAGAACAGGTTTTAGAAATTGGATGTGGAAAAGGAGCCCTTACAGAAAGAATGTTAATGAAGGGAATTAATTTAAAGGGAGTAGAAATTGATAGAGATCTAATTGAGGGGCTAAATTTAATTAAACTTAAACATAAAAATTTTGATGTCTTAAATCAAGATATTTTAAAAGTTAATTTGAAAGATATTTCTGATTCTAAATTAAGAATAGTAGGTAATTTACCTTACAACATCTCATCTAAAATTATTCTTTGGTCAGTAAAGAACAAAGACATGATAAGAGATGTTCATTTTATGTTGCAAAAGGAGTTTGGAGAAAGGTTGACCTCAGGCCCAAATAAAAAATCCTATGGGAGACTTTCTATATTTACCCAACTATTCTTTAAAGTTGAAGAGCTCTTTGATGTTTCTAGTGAAAGTTTCTTTCCGAAACCAAAAGTAGACAGTATTTTCCTTAAGTTAAGACCCCAAAATAATAAAGATATAGAAAATCTAGATATTGAATGCCTTCAAAATATAACTCTCAAAGCATTTACAAAGAGACGAAAAAAAATTTCAAGTTGCCTTAAAGAGTACCTGTCTAAAGAAGACCTAAAAAAAATAAATATTGATCCAGATCTAAGACCAGAAAATCTATCTATAGCTGACTATATTTCCATAACCAGGTATATCCAAAATTAATTATGTCTAATTATGCTATTGGAGATATACAGGGATGCTATGGAGAATTTATAGATCTTCTTCAGAAAATAGAATTTGATCCTGAAGAAGATAAATTATGGCTTGTTGGAGACCTAGTGAACAGAGGACCAAATTCACTTGAAACTCTTGACTATATTTTCAACATAAAAGAGAGCTGTAATGTAGTTCTTGGAAACCATGACTTGCATTTAATTTCAGTAAGTAAAAAGCTTAGAAGTACCCAGGAATCAGATACTCTTGATGATCTTCTAAAAAACAAGAATCTAACTAAATACATTAACTGGTTAAAGTCTTTGCCTTTTGTTCACCAAGAAATAATAAACACCGTTAGAGGAAAGATTAATTTTTTTATGTCTCATGCTGGTTTGCCTCCACACTGGAGCTTGAAAAAGGCTTCTCTAATTTCAGAAGAACTTTCATT
>MDSV01081181.1_pt1 | contig 27578 bp, 28 predicted proteins | sample 810851 | NCBI WGS metagenome assembly MDSV01 (sample SAMN05326640, study PRJNA326480) | marine metagenome | isolation source: seawater | place: Atlantic Ocean: North East | collected 2012 | reverse complement strand
TCTTAAAAAGGTGGAAGGAGTGGGAACTAAAAAAGCAATCTTAATTCAAAAACATTTGAATTAGTCCTAGGTTTATAATAATCACATGATTCCTAATCTTCTTTCAGTATTTAGAATGATCGCTTTTTTGCCGGTTATTATTTTATTTTCGTCAGAGTATTATCTAAGTTCCTTTTTTTTATTCACTGCCGCAGCTTGGTCAGACTTTTTAGATGGTTTTTTGGCGAGACGTTATAACATAAGCTCAAACTTAGGATCTCTTTTGGACTTACTTGCTGATAAGGTTTTAGTTTCATCTATTCTAATTTTCCTAGTTTTTTATACAGGAAATATTTTTTTATTAATTTTGACCATAACAATAATTGTGCGTGAAATTTCGATTAGTTCGTTAAGACTTTTTTTAGTTTCTAATGGAGTTGAAATTTCAAACATAACACCTGATAAATACGGAAAATTAAAAACTTTTTTACAAATGTTTTCACTTTCACTTTTTCTTATATATCCATTATTTGGAAATATTTTTTTTATAAATGTTTTATTTCTCTTATTTATTTCAACCTTTTTTTCGATTGCATCTTTTATAAACTATTTAAAAATCTGGAAATCTCTAAAAGAAAAATAATTGAGCTTAGTTCATCTTAATTAGTATTAAGTATGCTAAAAGGCTACAATTTTAATTTTTGGCTGAGTGGCAGAGTGGTCATGCAGCGGACTGCAAATCCGTCTACGCCGGTTCGATTCCGACCTCAGCCTCCAATTGATTTAAATATCACTTTATAGAAAGTATAATTTATGAAAAGGAGAATACTAAATTAGCCCGGGTGGTGGAATTGGTAGACACAAGGGACTTAAAATCCCTCGAAGGCGACTTCGTGCCGGTTCAAGTCCGGCCCCGGGTACCAATATTTTAATTTAAGATAAAAAATCATAAGTGACTGAACGCAAAACAAACTTTTCATCTCTGCTTTTAAATTTATATTCTAAAATTTCTAATAATAGAAAATTTCAAATTCCGTTATTAGGATTATTAATGTTGATAGGTATTTTTGCTGAAGTAGCCTCCCTTGGATTAGTAATCCCATTTTTAGGAATCTTAACAAGTCCAGATGATGTGTTGAAGTATGAAATAGTTTATTTTTTCTATACATATTTTGGATATGAAAATCCAAGCGATTTGATATTTCCCATAACGATAATTTTTTTATCTTTTGTTGCAGCAGCAAATTTAATCAGACTCATCTTATATTGGGCAACAACTAAATTTGTTTATGGAATAGGGCATGAAGTCGCAACAAAAGTATTTTCAAATACAGTTTTTCAACCATATGAATATCATTTGTATACAAATTCAAGTGAAATAATCGGAGCTGTAAACAAGGCACAGATAATAGTAGGAAACGTTTTATTACCTCTCATCAGAATGATAATTAGCTTATTTATAATTATTGCGATATCAATTACCTTATTAGTTATAAATCCAAAAGTATTTTATTTAGCTTTAATCTCTATTGGGTTTTCTTATCTAGTTATTTCCTTTTTTACTAAAACTCTTCTTAAATCAAATAGCTCGATTATCGCTAAGAATCAATCGCTTCGAGTTAAGGAGCTTCAAGAAGCCCTTGGGGGAATAAGAGAGATTATTCTTGATTCTTCTTATCATTATTACATCAGTAGATTCTCTAAAATTGAGTATGATTTAAGATCTTCTCAAGCAAAAAACTTAGTTATAGGAGAGTTTCCTAGGTACATTATGGAAACAGTTGGAATAGTCGGAATCTCTGTTTTTGCTTTTTTTGCCGTATCTTCTTCTTCAGGATTTAATAACATAATTCCTCTTCTAGGAGCTTTAGCTTTGGGAGCTCAAAAGCTTCTTCCCTTAATTCAACAAGTTTATTCTGGATGGGCGAATATCAATGGCAATCTTATGGTCTTAAAAGATGTTGTTAATCTTGTAAATACTAAAGCTAAGCCAAGAAGCAAAATGCTTTCAGAAAAAATTGACTTTAATTCTGAGATCTCTTTAAGAAACATTTATTTTAAATATCAAAACTCAAAAAAAACTATTCTTAAAGATATTGATTTTTCCATTAAAAAAGGAGAAAAAGTTGGAATAATCGGTAAAACAGGGAGTGGTAAAAGTACACTTGCAGACTTAATTATGTCTTTCCTTCAGCCTTCTGAAGGAAAGTTTTTCGTTGATGACGTAGAGATAAATTCCTCTAATAAAAATGTTTGGCAATCAATGGTTGCTAATGTACCTCAATCAATTTTTCTTATTGATGGCACCATTTTAGAAAATATAACTCTCAACAGAGATTTGCCAATAGACAAAACTTTAGAAAAAGTTTGTAAACAAGCCAGATTAAGTGACTTCATCAACTCCCTTCCAAATGGTTTAGAAACTTCAATAGGCGAAAGAGGCATCAGACTCTCCGGAGGACAGATTCAGAGAATAGGCATTGCAAGAGCCCTTTATAAAAATCCCTCGATATTGATTTTAGACGAGGCAACAAGCTCTTTAGATAATGTCACTGAAAAAGAAATAATTGAAAGTATTGATTGCCTTGATGATCAACTGACAATAATAACAATAGCTCATAGATTAACTACCCTATCTTTTTGCAACAAGATTGTCCAAATGGATCAAGGAATAGTTGCTAAAATAGGCCACTACGAGGATATTGTTTTAAAAAATAAATTATCTTGATTATGAAAAAAAATTATTTTCAACTTTTCAAATCAATCACAACTTTAATTTATGATTTTGATGGCGTAATGACTGACAATTCATTTTTCCAGGATACAGAAGGAAATGAAATTGTAAGACTTAATAGAAGTGATGGTTATGCGATAAAAATTTTAAAGGAAAAAGGATTTATCCAAATTATTCTATCCGCTGAAAAGAATGATGTCGTAAAAAAAAGAGCCGAGAAAATTGAAATTCCAGCTTATACAGGAGTCCTCAATAAGGCGTGCAAATTAAAAGAACTTGCTATAGAGTGTAATTTTTCACTCGATAAATCAGTATATGTTGGAAATGAAATAAACGATTTAGAAGCCATGAAATTATGTAGAGTTGGTATAGCACCTAAGGATAGTTGCAAAGAAATAATTGAAATTGCAGATATTATTTTGAAATCAAATGGAGGAGAGGGAGTCATTAGAGAGCTTTTAGAGCTTATCTAAAAAATACACCACAAAAGTTATGAAGATTTTTATAATTGCCGAAATTGGCATCAATCATAATGGTGATATGAAGATCACAAAAAAATTAATAGATACAGCTGTCGACGCAGGATGTGACGCTGTGAAGTTCCAAAAAAGAACTATAGATTTAGTTTATTCAAAAGAACTATTGGATGGTGAAAGAGAAAGTCCGTGGGGAACTACACAAAGAGAACAAAAAGAGGGGCTTGAGTTTGGTTTAGAACAATATAAAGAAATAGATGAATACTGTAAAAATAAAAAAATTGAATGGTTTGCTTCAGCTTGGGACTTAGAGAGTCAGATTTTCTTAAGACAATTTGAGTGCAAATATAATAAAGTTGCTTCTGCCATGATTGTTTATAAAGAACTTCTACATTCAATTGCTTCCGAAGGAAAACACACTTTTATTTCAACAGGCATATCCACAACAGAAGATATAGATAACGCTGTAGGTATTTTTAAGAAACATAATTGTTCCTTTGAATTAATGCACTGTGTTTCAACTTATCCAATGAAAGATAATGATGCAAATTTAAACGTGATAAAGACATTAAAAGATACTTATGATTGCAGCGTTGGTTATAGTGGTCACGAAACCGGAATAGCCATTTCAACAGCAGCAGCAGCCTTGGGAATATCAAGTTTAGAAAGACATATAACTCTTGATAGAGCAATGTATGGATCTGATCAATCTGCATCTCTTGAACCTAATGGATTAAGAATGCTTACTGGTTCGATTAGAAAAATTGAAATCGCAATGGGCGATGGTGTTAAAACTATATTGGATGATGAAATCCCAATTGGCGAAAAACTAAGAGCCCATATATCAAATGACTCTTTATAATAAAATTATCAAATCTGAAATAGAAGACTCGATAAATACAAAAAAAATCCTTCTGAATTCTGACAAGTTAGTAGATCAACTAAATAATCTTATTAATCTTTGTTTAAAAACTTTTAAAGATGGAGGAAAAATAATTTTTGCAGGAAACGGCGGTAGTTTTGGAGATTCCCAGCATCTTTCTGCCGAATTTATATCAAGATTCAGGTTTGATAGAGATCCTTTGCCTTCAATTGCATTAGGAACAAACAGCTCAACAATAACTGCAATAGGCAATGATTATGATTATTCTCAAATTTTTGCAAGAGAAATAAAAGTCGTTGGAAATCAACAGGATTTATTTATTCCTATTTCTACTAGCGGAAATAGTAAAAACATAATCAATGCAATTAAAGAGGCCAAAACTCTTGGCATCAATACATTTGGATTATCAGGTAACTTAGGCGGTCAAATGATTAAAGAATGTAATTGTTTGTTAGTTCCTTCAGATAATACGGCTAGAATTCAAGAATGTCACATTACAATAGGACATATACTATGTGGGGCAATAGAAGATAGTATTTTTCAGGCATTAAAGCCTTAGAATCTATGCCGAATAATGTAGTTCTGATTCCTTTGCGAGGTGGTTCAAAAGGGATTCCAAATAAAAATATTAATAATCTTTCCGGAAAGCCATTATGTAAATGGTCTATCGAAGCAGCCTTAGGCGTTAAAAATATAGATAAAGTTTATGTTTCTACAGAATCAAGGGTAATAAAGGACTTAATCTTAAGCTTTAAACTTGGAGTTGAAGTAATAGATAGGCCTAAAAGCTTAGCCACTGATGAAGCTACTACAGACTCTGTTCTTGTTCATTTTGCAAAAAAAGTGAATTTCAAAAATTTAATTACCATTCAAGCGACTTCACCATTAGTTAGCTCAAAGTCTATTGGCGAGGCTTTAAATTTATTTTTATCTAATAAATACGACTCTCTCTTGAGCATAAACAGAACGAAGCAATTTTTATGGGGCGACAATTTTAAGCCTTTGAATTATGATCCTTCTAATAGACCAAGGAGACAGGATTTTGATGGCTGTGCAGTTGAAAATGGAGCTTTTTATATAACTAGAAAAGAAATAATTGAAAAATATAAAACTAGGCTTGCAGGAAATATTGGCTTTTATGAAATGGCAGTTGAAGAAAGTTTTGAGATTGATAGTGAATTAGATTTAGAGATCATCAAATCAATTATGAAGTTTAAAGGCATAATTAATGAATAAAATATTCGATACTCTTCGATCTTTAGGCTTGACCTCTTTAAAAACTAGGGAACTATTTTCATCGCATACAAGAGATAACAAATCGTTAAAAGTTTGGAAAGATAAAGTATCAGGCGTCATTTATATCGAAGATTTTGTTACCCCTTTTGAAGACTTTAAATCAGGAGAATACAGAAATGGTTCTAACAAAGGAACCTATGAATCTGAAAGAGATCTAAATAGAAGATTGCAAGATCATGAAGAACTTTATCTTGACTCAGTAGTCTGTGATTTTGGATGTGGTTCAGGAGATTTTATTCGCAAAGCTGCATTAAAAGCTTCTAAAGTTGCAGCAGTCGAACTTCAAGAAAATCACTTTAAATCTCTCAATCTTCAAGGCATATCATGTAAAAAAAGCATTCTTGAGCACGAGATTCTCTTTGATACCGTTTTTGCTTTTCATTCTTTGGAACATTTAGGGGATCCTTTAAAGTATCTAGAGGAAATTAAATCAAAAATTAAAAGCAAAGGAAAAATTTTGATTGAAGTTCCACATGCAAACGATTTTCTCTTGTCCTTAGGCTTCTTAGAGGAGTTTAAAGATTTTACTTTATGGTCTTCTCATTTAGTGTTGTATACTGAAGAAGCTCTTCAAAAAATATTAGAAAAAGCAGGTTTCAAAGACATTTTGATTCATGGCATTCAGAGATATCCCCTATCAAATCACCTATATTGGCTGCACAAAAAAAAACCAGGCGGCCATAAAAAAGAATTCAGTTTGATTGATTCAAAATCATTGCATTATGAATATGAAAAAGTTTTAAGTAAAATTAATCAGACGGATACCTTAATCGCATCAGCAACGGTAAAATGAAAGTTCTTCATTTAGCATCTTTTTCAGGAAATATAGGCGACAATGCAAGTCACTATGGACTTTACAAAATACTTGATGAATTAATTAAGATTTCAGAAATTAAAAGAATAGAGATAAGAAATTTTTATAAAAATGCTTTAGGACCTAATAAAAGAAAATTTGACAAAAGTTTTGTAGTTGAATGTAACAAATTTGATCTTGTTATTTTCGGAGGCGGTGGATATTTAGATTATTGGGTTCCTAAAAGTGCAACAGGAACAACTTTTAACATAAGCAAAGAAAATTTAGATGGAATTAAAACTCCAATCCTTTTTTCAAGTCTTGGATGCGTTCCAGGAAAAAGTGTTCCTCATGGAAATAAAAAAAAATTTATTGATTTCTTAAGTGAAATAAGCGGAAAGGAAAATAGGTTCTTGTTGTTTAGGAACGATGGTTCTATGGAGCATTTAAGTAAAAATCTAAATTTTCAAATTCCCGATAATTTTAACTCTATTTTGGATAACGGCTTTTTCTATGAAAATTCTTATGAAATTAAATTAGCATCTAAACCTTATATTGCTTTGAATATTTCAGATGACCAGATATCCATGAATGGACTAAGTGCTTCAAAAATGAAAAAAAAGGATTTTTATAAATCAATTGCACAAATAATTTCATTAATAATCAACAAAAAAGATATCGATATTTTTTTTGTTCCTCACATTTATAGAGATATTTTTGCAATAAAGTCTATAATTAATCTATTAAGTGAGGAACATTTAAGACATAAAATTCATATTGGGTCTTGTCTCTTAGGAGATTTAGGTGCAGATATAAACTTTTCAATTTATAAAAATAGTTTGTTTTCAATAGGAAACAGATTTCACTCTAATGTTTCCAGCATCGCAATGGGCAAACATGCAATAGGGCTTTCTGCTCTAAATAGAATTTCTAAAATGTTCGATAGTTTGAGTCTCAATGATTCATATGTAAAAGTAGAAAAAGGATTTGAAGAGAAACTTTTAAATAAAGTTTTTGATTTGACCAGTACTAATCTAAAGAAACCTAGCATCAATTGTCTGAATCAAATGAAAGATAAAACCATAGAAAGCTACAAAGACGCTTTAAAAAGTCTTAATAGGATGTAAATGGCAAGAGTTTCAATTGATATTTTTTCTAAAAATGTTTTTGAAAAAATACAATCTAATAATTATATATATTCGAATTTATCAACTAAATTATTCATAATTTGGTATGCAAGATTTATAATTTTTTGTAATTATATTTTAACGTTTGATGAAAAAAATAAATTAAAAATTTTAAAATATATTTTCGAAAACAGCCCTCAAGATCCCAGTTTTTTTTGGAAACAGTCTTCGTATTCTATCTATGAAAAATCCTTGATTGAAAAAAAAACTGACAAAAATCATCAAATCGAATTTGTTTTTAAAAATTTAATTAGAAATTTTAAAAAAATTAAATTTTATTCAATTCTTTTATTCAAGATAAATTTAAAAAAAAATTTATTACTTTTCTGTTCTAGAAGAATTTGTTCTGAAAAAGTTGAAGAATATTTTGCAAGTAATACAAATAAAAAAATAACTCCTTTCCCAGTAAGCTCGCTAGAGCTCAAATCTTCCTCTAAAGAAAAAAAATTTAAAAAAGAAACAGAAGAATTAGTTACTCAAATTAATAAAGAGATAAAATTATCTCTACAAGAATCCTACTCAACAAGCTTAAATTCAGATAATGATTGCTTTATATCCGAAGAATGTATAAATCTTTCTATGGACTTGCTTTCGAGAACGTTTCCTAGAAGGCTTTTTTTTCGCAAATCAAAACAAAGTAAATTTTTACAAAATTTTATTTTTAACTCAAAAATATTTAAAAATATAACTCTTATAGATAATAGTGCTGAAATTTTAAGAAATGAATTTTTATTTTCTATCGCTTTATTTGATAACTTTAATGCATTCGGATATCAACATGGAGGACAGTATGGAGAAATTAGATCAATAAACTGCGCCTTTGAGATCAATTCTCCAGTCTATAACTTGGGGTTTCTCGGATGGGGATTTAATTTAAAAAAAGCAAATTTTCGAATGGAGAGAACTGATATGATGGGTTTTCTTGGAGATATTAGGGGAATTCTTTATCCAAAATCAAATAATGCTTTTTATTTAGATAATAAAAAAGAAAATTTTAATTCAGAAAAAATTGAAAATGACAAAGTTGTTATTCAAGATATTATAAAAAATTCTGGTTACTACTTTTGGATAAAACCACATCCTAAGTCGAATGATAATGATCTTTCAAATGTAAAAAAACTCTTAAATAGAGGAAACTACAAACCCTCAGTAGATCCCTCATCAGTTTCCTTGGTAATACTTGATAGTCCTGGACAGACAATAATGTACGATTGTGTTGATAAAAAAGTTCCTCATATTTATTGTTTTAGCCTTTCTGCTTTTGAATTAACTGATTCAGCCCTCAAATATTATAAAAAATTAGATAATTTAGGTTTGTATATAAATTCAGATATAATTGGATTTGAAAAATTGCTTGAAAAAACCATAAAGGAAATTTTTAGTTAGATTATCTATCATTAAAAATCTATGAATATTAATGAACTGAATTTAAAAAATCATATTATAAAAAAAATTCTTGATATAAACATAATCTCAGATCCTTTTCCTCATGTTGTTATAGATGGATATTTGCCAGATGATGTTTATGAATTTTTTATGAATTTTTACCCGAATAAAAATGAAATGTTTAATCCTTTTAACAAATTCAGAACTTATAACAATGTATGGCAATTAGACATTGTTCCCGATCCTTTTGTTCAAGGAAGTGAAAACGACGCTTGGAGATATCACAAGTTAATTGATAAGGGGGAAACATATGAAATTTGCAAAATAATTGAAGAAGTAATTTTCTCAAAAGATATAACAAATGCTTGGATAGAAAAATTTTCTTTGGACAAAACAAAAAATTATTTTCAATGCGGAAGATTAGCAATTGATGGTTTTGATGCCGGTCTTGGGCCACATATTGATAGAGAAGATAAATACATTTCAAATGTTTTGTATTTTTCCAAAGGAAATGAACCAAAAAAGGATTGTGGTACACAATTATTAACTTTAACCAACCCTACAAAAGAAAAGAAACTCAAAAAAAATCATGACCATCAAAAATTTGAAGATTTCAAAGTTGTAAATAATATTGAATATATACCCAATAGATTAATTGGTTGGGAAGTTGTTTCTAATAGTTGGCACTCATATCACCAAACATTTAAAGGCGATAGAAGATCTATGAAATTTTTTATCCAGGAAGACCTCAAAGACTATAAAGCTTTGAGGAAAAAAAGTATTAGCGGAACCGAGGCTTCTCAAGATTGGCGATCAAAATAGTTTTTCCTTTTATATTAAGAATTATAAAATTGGCAAATGGTTAAGAAATTTCTTTTATTTTTTATCTACTATATATCCTCAAATTTCAGACCATTTTGGCTGCTAAAAATATTTAAGCTATTTAAAAAAAATTTTTTAATTAAAAAATGTATACATCATTTTGATCCTAATGTTATAAGAAAAAATTACTTTCATAGTTTTACTTATAAAGAAGTGAAGATGCATTTTCTTGAGGGAGTGTACTATGTTGATATTAATGATCACCTGGGATACAAGTTTTTTTTAGAAGAAGGTTTTGATAATTTTCTATTAATGCTCGGTAAAAAATTAAATATTTCAGAAAAAGATATTTTATTAGACATAGGTGCAAACATTGGAACTACTTGTATTCCTTTTGCTATTTCAACAGGTGCAGAAGTTATTGGTATAGAAGCTTCAAAACATAATGCATCTCTACTTTTAAAAAATGCTTATGCAAATAACATAAAAATAGATGCTTACATAAATTGTGTTGTTGATGGAATTTCAAATCCATCTAATAAATGGATAAAAATGTTTCACAAAGATGGCAACAGAGGAGCTAATTCTATTTTTAAGTCTTGGAATCCCTCATTGATAGACAATACAGAAGAATATGTTTTAACTACAACTATAGATAATATTATTAATGGGGTTGAAAAAGAAAGAATAAAGCTGGTTAAGCTTGACGTAGAAGGTTCAGAATCAATAGTATTAAAAGGTGCAAAGTCAATGTTAAAGCTTAATATTCCATTAGTTTTTGAATATAGAATAGATCTGAATACAGAAGAGAATGTTAATAATACCGATTTAGTTAAGCTGCTTTCGGAAAACTCAAAGTTATTCGGAATTAAAAAAATCAACAATAACTTCTTTCTAACTTTTTTTGATCATCTAAAATCTTATGAAAATGCTATAGCCATTCCTAATATTCATTTAGATAGGTACTTAGATATATTTGAAGGTAACCTAGAAAAATAATACATGTTTCTTTATAGAAGAGAGATTGACGGATTAAGATCATTAGCCGTAATACCCGTTTTATTTTTTCACGCTGGATTTAGCTTATTTAGTGGGGGATTCATAGGGGTAGATATTTTTTTTGTTATTAGTGGATATTTGATTACATCAATTATTTTAAATGAAAATTCTAATGGGACTTTTACCTTTTCATCTTTTTATAAACGAAGGGCAAGAAGACTTTTACCTGCATTATTTTTAGTCATATTTGCTTGTATACCCATGGCATGGATCCTTATGCCTCCTTCAGCTTATGAAAATTTCTCACTTAGTATAGTTTCAGTAATATTATTTTTTTCAAACTTCTGGTTTTATTCTCAATCAGGTTACTTCACGATTGCCTCAGAGGAAATGCCTCTTCTTCATACTTGGAGTTTAGCTGTAGAAGAACAGTTTTATATTTTTTTCCCCTTATTTTTGACGCTTCTTATTTATTTTGGGAAAAAATGGCTTTTTCTTTTTAGCCTAATACTATTTTTCTTAAGCTTATTTCTATCTCAGTTTGGAGAAAATCTTAGTTTTAGTTACCCATTTTATGATGAAAAATTGAAGTTTAACGCAATACCAGATTTTTCTTTTTATCTAGCTCCAACAAGATTTTTTGAACTTCTTGTCGGCTGTTTTTGTGCTTATTTTTTATTTTATTCAAAAAAGGATTTCTCTTCAGACTCATTAGCTTTTTTTGGAGTAGCAATATTGCTCTTTTGCATCATATTCTATGATCAAAAAACAAATTTTCCTGGATTCATGGCATTGATACCAGTTATTGCTACAGCAATGATTATCTTATTTTGTTCAAAAAAAACTACTTTAGGAAAGTTTTTAGGTAATAAAATATTAGTCTACATAGGATTAATTTCATACAGCACTTATTTGTGGCATCAACCTTTATTCTCTTTTTCTAGATTGGCATCTTTAAATGAGCCGAATAAGCTAATTTTTCTCCTTTTGATTTTCCTCTCTTTTTTTCTAGCTTTTGTTACTTACAAGATAGTAGAAAATCCTCTCAGAAAGAAAATTAATATCTCAGTATCTAAATACCTCTATGCGGCCACTTTTATTTTAATTATTGGTGTATCTGGATATTTATCAAATGGTTTTTCATTAAGATTTGATGATTCAATGAATAAGAAAATGAATGCTTCAAAAGACCTTGCTAGGCTCTCGCCACCATATCTGTGCCACCAGAAATTTGTGGACAATATAAATATTTGTGAATTTGGAAATAGAGTTCAAGATAAAAATTTAAAAAAAGAAGTTTTAATCTTAGGAAATTCTCATGCAAGAATGCTAATACCTGAGTTAGATAAAATATTTAAAAAAGAGAATTTAAAAGGCATTCATCCTGCAAAAATCTCAAGTTGTGAATATGATATCCCTTTCAAGTCAATCTACAGCTCAGAAGAGGAGCATGAAAAATGTTTAAGTGACTGGATGATAATGTTAGATAAAATTTCTACTGAAAATACTCCGGTCATTATTTCTCATAGATTGACTTCTTACATAACTGGAGAATATTTTAAAAATCCAGAAGGATATATTGAACAAGGCTATGATAAAAATAATAAAAATTATTCAATGCAAGAAGTAGATCTTATTGCAGCAAATGTTAAAGAAGTACTTGAGTTGATTTCAAATAAATACCGAAATGTAATTCTTCTATATCCTGTTCCAGAAGTAGGGTTTAGTGTACCAAAGGCTATTTTTTTAGAAGAAAGGATAAACAAAAAAATTTCTTATAGCACAGGACTCGAAGACTTTTATAAAAGAAACTCAATTTCCATTAATATTTTAGATAATTTAAGCTATAAAGATAAAATGTATAGAATCAGACCAAGTAATAAATTATGCAACATCCAAGAAATCGGAAGGTGTGGTGTAAAAAATAATGAAGGTTTGCCATTTTATTACGATTCAAACCATTTGAGCCCTATTGGCTCAAGATTATTTTCTGAAGAAATAATGATTTTTCTAAATAAATCTTTTTAGGTTGATTATTTTTTAAAAAAAGCAAAGAAAGACGAAATTATATTTGTAACTCCTCCATAAAAAATATATGAAGAAAATATCCAAAGCAATAATTCCAGTTGCGGGACTTGGCACTAGAATGTTGCCAGCAACTAAAGCAATACCAAAAGAACTTTTACCAATTTTAGATAAACCTTTAATTCAATATATTGTTGAGGAAGCAATTCAAGCTGGAATTAATGAAATAATTTTTATAACTAGAAGTGGGAAAGAAGCCATTGAAAACCACTTTGATGTAAATTATGAACTTGAACATTTCCTAGAATCTTCAGGAAAAGATAAAATTTTAAAATCAATAAAAAATCTTATTCCAAATAAAATAATTGTTTCCTCAATAAAACAAGAAAAACCTCTTGGGTTAGGACATGCCATTTTATGCGCAGATGACATGCTGAAAGGAGAAGATTTTGCTGTCCTTTTGCCTGATGAAGTTATTTTTACAAAAAGCAAAAAAAGCGATTTTTTTAAAATGATGGAACTTTATAAAAAAAACAATTTAGGACAAATTTTAGTAGAAAAGACTGAGAATTCAGAATTGAATAATTATGGAGTTGTCGATCTTGAAAAACGAAATTTAAAAATAAATTTACCAAAAAAGATTTCAAGAATAGTAGAAAAACCTTTGCCAAAAACAGCTCCTTCAAATTATAGAGTAATAGGAAGATATATTTTGCCTTATGAGGTAATGCCTCTTTTATCAAAAACATCCCCAGACAAATCAGGAGAAATTCAATTAACTGATGCTATAGATGAACTTGTCTCTAAAGGAAAAAATTCTATAAATGCAGTATTAACTTCTTCACAAATTTTTGATTGCGGATCAAAAAAAGGCTTTTTAGGTGCTAATATAGCCATGGCCTCTGTTGACAAGGATTTAAAAAAATATTTAAAAGATATGATTAAATAATGCTCAAATGGAGGAATTGTTAGATAGAAGGGACTTAAACTCTACCAAATATGTATTAAAGTTCTTCAAAAAAAGGCTTTTAGAAAAAAAATGAAAGACATGGATAAAAACCGTAGGGAAGACAATTTGGATAAGGAAATTGACCTTTTGGAGCTATTTTATTTTATCTGGGATAAAAAATTACAAATTTTATTAGTTTCTTTGTTTTTTGGTATTGTTGCAGCATTCTATTCGTTATCACTAAATAATGTATATAAAAGCGAAGCTGTTCTTGCTCCAGCATATTCCTCACAACAACCTAGTAGCGATGCTTTCTCAGGTTTAGGCTCTTTAGTCGGTTTAAATATACCCAATCAAAAAGCTGACAAGATCGTTATGGGTATTGAGATTATGAAATCTTTTAATTTTTTTAAGAAAATTTCTCAAAAGTATGATGTATTAACACCTCTTCTGGCTTCTGAAAGTTGGGACAAAAAAACTAACAAATTAACTTTTAATAAAGAAATCATTGAGGAAATTAATGAGTTATTGAAAGGAAATTCCTCACCTTCAGACTTGAAACTTTCTATGCAAAAAGCTCATGAATCTTTTTTAGGAAATCTTTCAATAATACAGGGCAAGGATGGATTAATAAAAATTTCTATTATTCATATATCTCCTTTCGTAGCAGAAAAGTGGGTAAATATTTTAATTAATGAAATAAATGAAATTTCTAGGGAAGAAGACACGTCAATAGCTCAAGAATCTATTAATTATTTAGAGATGGAGCTTGCTAATACACAACTTATAGACCTCAAAGAATCCATTACATCTCTCACAACACAGCAACATGAAATTATTATGATAGCTAAATCAAGGCCTGATTATCTTTTTAAGGTGCTATCCCCCCCGTATGCGAGCGAAAATAAAATTGGCCCTTACAGGACTACTTATTGTATTTATGCTTTTTTGTTAGGCCTTTTCATAAGCAGCGCTTATTTATTATTCAGGCGTTTTTTTAAATAAATTTTCTATACAGTGAAAATTCTTCATATTGGTTCCGTTATTGGAAACACACTTTAAAAATTTTTTAGAATTGATGTGGATAAAATATTTTATTAAAAGATATGAACTTACATAATTTTAAAATGCTAAAGATTTTCTTCGAAAAAGGCGGGTTTAAACTTTTTTACTATCTTTATTTTTTTAAAGAATCATTTAAGAAAAAAATAGTAAATTCACCAAAAAAATTAGTTTTTATAATTAGCGAAACAGACTCAGGATGGATCTTGGAAAGGATTTCAAAAGAAATATCTTTCTATTTTGATGGGGAAGTTGTAATTCATAAAGGAAATAAACTTATCCCAAAGGGCGATATATATTTTTTTATGCATTACCTTCTTTTATTACAAAGTTTAAGAAATAATCCAAATTTATTAATTAAAAATATTTACTGTTGGTTTACTCATCCTGGGGAAAATTACGAAAAAATAAAAAAAGAATTAATTTGGCTAATAAACTTCAAAGTGAAAATTTTCTCTGCGTGTACCCTTTTCAAGGACATGTTGATTAGTGAAGGAGCAAAACAAAAGAACATAAAAGTAGTTATTGGCGGCGCAGATGAAAACTTCTTTTCTCAAAAAGTAGAAAAAAATACTAAAAAAATAGGCTTATGTTCCGCATTTTATGAAAGAAAAAATCCTGAACTGATTCTTGATCTTGTTACTAGTTGTCAAGATTATCAATTTATCCTGTTGGGAAAAAATTGGGAGAACTGGGGTAAGTTTGAAGATTTAAATGCTTTTAAAAATTTTGAATATATTCAGCTTCCTTACAATAAATATCCTGAATTTTATCAATCCATAGATATTTTTCTAAGCACTTCTTCCTTAGAAGGAGGGCCAATTCCTTTAATAGAAGCAATGATGTCTGGATGTAAGCCCGTCACTAGTGACACAGGTTTTGCAAAAGATCTAATAACTGACGGTGAAAATGGAGTAATTTTTCCTATTAATGCCAAATCAAGTGAAGTAATTGAATGTTTGAAAAAATCTGAAAGACTCAAAGTTGAAAATATTAGAAAATCAGTTCTATGTTATAGTTGGAAAAAATTCTCTGTCAATGTAAATGCTGAATTGAAGAATAATCTGAAATGAAAAAAATCTTTATAGGCAATACTTCAAATCATGAAATTCTTTTTGAAGTAGCCAAAAATTCCATAATCAATAAATCTAAAGATGTAATTTGTTATCCAATAATTAAGGATTCCCTAAAAGCTTTAAATATTTATACAAGAGAATCAAAAAAGGAAGAAAGTACAGATTTTTCAATAACAAGATTTTTAACCCCATGGCTAGCAGGTTACAGAGACTGGGTTTTGTTTATTGATAACGACATAGTTTGTTTGGAAGACATTAATAACCTCTTTAAACTTGCAGATGATAAGTACGCAGTTATGTGTGTTAAACATGATTACAAGCCAACCAATAGAAAAAAATTAGATAATCAAATACAAACAATTTATCCAAGAAAAAATTGGTCTTCCGTTGTTTTATGGAATTGCAATCACCCTAAAAACAAGTTGATAACCCCAGAAATAGTTAATTCCGAATCACCTCTATATCTTCATAGATTTAAGTGGCTGGATGACAAAGAGATTGGCGAACTCCCATTAAAATGGAATTTTTTAGTAGATTGGTATGACATTGATACCAATGGAGATCCAAGCTTATTACATTATACTGAGGGAGGCCCTTTTTTTGAAAAATATAAGGATTGTGATTTTTGTGAAATTTGGCTCGAAGAATTTAAGAATCTAGTTGGAAGAGAATTTACAGAAAAAGACTATTTATAGTTATTGTTATTATGGAATGCAGGTTTTGTAAAAAAAAACTAACTGAAAGAATTTTCTTAAATGATAATTTATACGGAGATAAAGATAAATTTGAATATTTCCATTGCGTTTCTTGTGGATGTTTTCAAAGTGGAGATCGTAAAATAGATTCTCAAAAAACTTATCCAAAAAATTATTATTCTGTTAAACAAAATAACAGAATACAAGAAAACAAAGATAGTATTAAAGTCTCTTTAAGCAAATGGTTGCAGTACAAAAGAAATAGTTTTTACATAGGAGACTTTACCATCATAGGTTTTATTTTAGATCAATTAAAACCTAATTTGGGTTTGAGATCATTAAAGAAAGTTACAACTGATACATCCTCTTCAATATGCGATGTTGGCTGTGGAGATGGGAAGCTTTTAAACAACTTAGTCTCTATGGGATACAAAAAATTATATGGAATAGATCCTTTAATTAAATCAAAGGAAGAAATAATTGAAGATTCTCATCTTACTTTCTCTTCAGATGAGCTAAGCGAAATAGATCAATATTTTGATGTAATAATGCTTAATCACTGTTTTGAGCATATAGAAGATCAACACAAAATGATTGATGCATGTTTTAACAAACTTAAAAATTCAGGCTCTTTAATTTTAAGAGTACCATTAAGCAATTCTTTTGCTCAAAATATATATAAAGAAAACTGGATCCAATTTGATGCTCCAAGGCATGTTGCTATTCTTCCAGAAAAACGTTTACTAGAAATTTTTAAATCTTATGGATTTATTTCTACAAAAATAATTTATGATTCAACATCCTTTCAATTTTGGGGGAGTGAGTGCTCTAAAAAAAATATTTCTTTATATGATTCGCTCACAGGAGAAAGAACAAGAGAATCAATAAAAATAGAAAAACGGTGGAAGATATTGGGAGCTTTATTTTCTAAACTCTTAAATTTATTAAGAATAGGCGATCAAGCAGTTTTTATATTCAAAAAGGATATGCAAATTGATTAATTTAAAATAAAGTTTTCTTGTGATCTACGTTTTTATTGTATTTTTTACACTTGTTTGTCTTGGACTTTTGAAAAAAAAATATCCTCTTAATCATCCACATTTTATAATTTTAAGTTTTGTCTTCCTTTATACAGTTTTGGCTTATTTTCATTCTTTAGGTCCGCTTTTTGGCGTTTTCCCTGCAGATTTGTCTTTGACAAAAAATATGGAAATTGCAGAAATAAGAATAACAATTTCTCTTATTTTTATCTTGACCTTTTATGCTTATATTTTATTTTCTAACAGAAATCTTTATTTAGTTAACTTTGAAGAATATGAGCCCAACAAATCTTTTTATATTGAAGATAAATCTAAATCTTTACTCAAAATTTCAAAATTTGGTTTTATTTCGCTTTACCCCTTAGCACTGTATTTGAGTTATGTATATTCATGGCAAGATATTTGGAATAATGATTTCTCTCTAGGTCACTCTTTAGCGGCTCAAATGAAAAACTTATTGTTAGTAATGTTTTCCTTTATTGTTTTGTATGATAGAAAAAAAATAATTTTTTTATTTTTGATCCTGTATATTTTTTTAGCAATAATTGATACACAAAGAACAAATCTTTTTATTGCATTACTTATGATTTTTTTTAGGTTTAGATTTCAGGTCTTAACGATTTTTATTTTTGGAACTTTATCATTGCTCCTTCTTAGCTGGATAGCTTTTTCAAGGCTGCAACTTGAAATGTCATTTGGTTTATTTCTTTTTCCATTCGTAGCAGAATCTGTTTTTGGATCATATTCTTTATCTCAATCTATATTAATTAATCAAATAAGTGATCTCACTTTATTGGATAGGTTTTATTTTTTAATCTCAATTCCAATTGAAACTTTTTTAATTTTTTTTAGAGATATTTTTCTAGTCTTATTTAATATAAGTTTTTCGTCCGGAATAGAAAGTGTTGCTAATACTTTTTTTGAAAATGGAATTTTAGAGGAAAATTATTCACCAATGGGCGGGTCATACTTTATTGCAGAATATAATTTAATTTTTCCTTTTTTTGGAGCCTCTTTAGCTTGTTTTATTTACATGTTTTGCCTAAAAAGCTTTTTGAGATTTGGCAATTCTAGTTTGGCGTTATTATTGATTTCTTCAATTCCAATAATGATAAAAGCGACCCCTTTTAATTATTTAAAATACATAATAGCTATTTCCTTAATTTATTTACTTTTTGTAACAGCTTGTTTTTATTTACATGATTCTTTTAATAAGAATATTAAAAATAATTAAATTTTTAGAAGCCATTAATGTCTAATTTAGCCGATAATATTTCAAACGAGGCACCCGTTTTTCACTTTATAAAAGATTTTTCCTTTAACCACGGCCCGAGCCGAGTAATAAATAACATTATTTATGATAATAAAAACGAAAATAATTACATAATTTCTTTTAGTCCCTTTAATGAAAAGTTGGTCAATGAGAATTTAAAAGTTTTCTCTCCAAAAGCTAAGGGATGGGTTTATCAAGTTATTTTTATTTTTAAGGTTTATATCGAGCTGAAAAAAAAAGCTAATTTAGTTTTGGTAGGTCATCTAATTCATGGTGCACTTGGCGTTGTTCTTTTTAAATTTATTTTTCCAAAAAAGTCAAAAATTGTGATGGTAGTTCATAATGTCGAGGACTATTTCATTAAAAATGGCCTAAAATTTTTCATAGCAAGATTAATTCATTCTTTTACTAATTTTATGAGCAAACTAAATATTTCAGTTTCTCAAGACGTTAAATCGGTACAAGAGAAAAATGGACTAATAAAAAGGCAACCAAAAAATATAGTTATTCATAATGGAGTATGTCAAAAAGATTTTTATATATGTAACAAATCAAGAAAAAAGATAAGAAAATTTTATAATTTTAGTGAAGAAGATTTTGTTTTACTTTTAACAGGAGCTTTTATAGAGAGAAAGAATTTCTCTTTTGTTTTAGATTTAGCCGAAAATTTGAATACTTTATGTGATTCTAATCTCAAAATCTTATTAGCCGGCAAAGGTGAAGATTACGATAATTTAAAAAAAATAAACAACTTAAAAGAAGTTAAAAAAAACATTTATTTTGTAGGATTTCAAAGAAATATTATGCAATTTTATAACGCATGTGATTTATTCTGCTTACCATCAAAAAGAGAAGGTTTTGGTTTAGTACTAATTGAAGCTATGATGTGCGGCAAACCTTGTTTAGGAGCTGATGTTTTCGGTATTTCAGAGGTTCTGGAAAAGACTTATGGCGGTTATAAATATTCTTCACAAGACAAAGATAGATTCTTAGAGAAGTTCTCTTCAATCATAAATTCTTTAAATAGAAAAGAAATTGATCCACAAAAAATACGCTCTAATGTAATAGAAAAATATTCTTCGGAAAAAATGAAAAGGATTTACGAAGATAATTTTAATAAATTAAGAGTTATTAAAAGCTAAAAATATGGACAAGTGGATAAAGCATCTAGATCAAGATTATGGAGGACAATCAAAACACCTATTAAATTTTTACTTACTGGAAGAAAAAAATAAAATTTTTGAGGTGCTTTATTCCATTTTTCAAATTTCAATTTTAATTTTTCAAAAATTTTGTATTAAAAGAAAGTTAGAAGAAAAAAATGAATATAAAACTATTATTTTTTCTGATACAGGGGGGGTAAATGGAGCTAAAACTCTAAATTACTATTTAAAAAATTTTAATATTAAGAACTGCCTTGTAGTTTTCCCACAAAAACTAGATGAGGAGTTTAGTGAAAAACAAAGTGATATAAAGTTTCTAAAGTTACAGGGTTTTGAAAAAAATAAATTAGGGAATGATGTAAATTTATCCAAAAATTTTCTGGTTAATAAGCCATGGTGGTTTAAATTCATCTGGTATAGAGAGGTTCTCTTAAGAGAAAAATGGGGGAGTTGGGCCGAATCTTTAATTCAAAATTGCAAGCCCAGAAGAATAATTCTAATGAACGAAAGAATGGTAGCCTCTTCAACTTTCCTTAGAAAATTTAAAAAAGAAAAAATTAAGATACACATTTTGCAACATGGAAACATGGTCTCAAATTTTTTCCCCACTGATGCAGATATCTATTGGGTGTGGGGGAAAAATTATTCTAATTTAGTTTCAAGAGAAACTAGAAAAAAGGTTAAAACAAAGATCATAGGCATTCCAAAAGAAAAAATAGATTTTGGAATTATCCCTGATAAAAAGAACGAAAATAAAACAATTTTATTTTTTTCACAAAAATCCGGAAGTAGTTTAAGTTCAAAAATTCTGGATTCATCTTTTTCTATTTTGAAAAAGTATGCAACTGAACTAGATTTTAATTTATTAATTAAAGTTCATCCAAATGAAAATCTAAAAAAATGGAAGAAAATTCAAAACAAAAATATACAAGTAGTTAAAACTATCCCCGATAAATATTTAATCTTTGCAGCTTGCTCAATTTATTCTACGGCCTTAATAGATACAGCTAGAATGAAAATACCGTCTTTTCAGATTTTTGATAAGAAATTTAAAAAAGATATTACAAGACTTCTATCTAATGAAAATATTCCGAAGGTTGTATCTTTAGATGAGTTTAAACTTTTTAATAAAGAAATATCTTGCCCAAAAAATTATGAAGAATTTGCAGATTCTCAATCAAAATCGATGAAAGATTATTACGAAAAAACATTTTAAAATTTGATGGAAAAGATCTCAATACTTATAGTGAACTACAACTCCTCTAAATTTTTGATTAAATGTTTGGATTCAATTGAGAAACTAAAAAATAAAAATCTTTCACTTTCAGTAATAATTGTAGATAACAATAGTTCAAATTTAGAATTATGTTTGTTAGAAGACTTTCTAGAATCAAAATATTTTTTACTAAAAGAGTCCCTAGCAGAAATAAATAAATTTTCGTTTCAAATTAAAATGTATGAATCTTCAAGTATTAACTATCACTCAATTTCATTGAAAGAAAATATAGGTTTTGCTGGTGGAATTAACCTTGGCGGAAGTTATAGTCTCGAAGGCATCAAACCTGATTACCTTTGGATTTTAAATCCTGATGTAATTTTAGAAAAAAATGCTCTAAAAGAATTAATCAAGAAAGCTTCTTCTAAAAAATATTTTGCAATTGGGTCAAAAATTACGAAATATGAGACTAATGATATTGAAATATCAGGGGGAGGAAAATACTATCCATTTTTAGGTATTACAAAAAATATAAAAATTGAAGGACATAATGAAGAATTAATTGAAAAAAGTTTTGACTTTATTCATGGGTCGTCTATTTTTTTACCAGCAGAAAGCTTTAAAAAGAATAAAGGGTTCAATGAAATTTTTTTTCATTATTATGAGGAAATAGAATTCTTTAGAAGATCAAAAGATATTTCGCTTGGATATGCTTCAAAATCTATTGTGCACCATTTTGGAGGAGGATCAAACTTAGATTTAAAAAAAGAATCATACAAAGACGATTTTTCAATATTCTATAGCTTTAGAAGTAGATTGCTTTTTGCGAGACTGATGGGTAAGAGGCATTTATACTTTACGTTTTTAATTTTTGCCTACAGTATTCTAAGGAGAGTTTTATTTTTAAGATTTAATGAGATATTTATAATCTTAAGAGCAATATCTGATGGGCTAAAAGTCGATATTAGCCGAAGAAAGAATAACAATTTTAAAAAAATTTGACTAATTTGATTTAATGAGCGAGCTTAATAAAATTACAATATCAATAATAAGTCATTCTCAGGGCGAGTTAGTAAAAAAACTTCTAAAATCAATTGAAAAATCCAAAACCTCATCTATAGATACAATAATACTTACTAACAATATTTATGAAGAATACTCTCTGAAAGATATAAACCTTCCTTGCAAGCTTATTCAAATAAACAACTCTAAAATTAAAGGTTTTGGTGAAAATCATAATTATGCATTTAAGTCCTGTAAAACTGATTATTTCTGTTGTCTTAATCCGGATATCACTTTTTTAGAAGATCCTTTTCCTGACTTATTAAAAGCTTTTAATGATAATAAAATAGCTATGATAAGCCCTAAAATTGTTAATGAAGATCTTCTGACTGAAGAAGACAGTATAAGAAATTTTCCTACACCTTTTCTCTTAATTAAAAAATTCTTTTTTAATTCCAAAGGAACCTCAAATCTAAATATTAAAGATAATTTGGTATTTCCTGATTGGATAGCAGGTATGTTTATTTTATTCAAAAGCTCTCATTACAAGGAACTAAATGGATTTGATGAAAATTTTTTTCTTTACTATGAAGATGTAGATTTATGTTTAAGAGCATGGAGAAAAAATCTTAAGGTGGCAAACATTAGAAGTATAAAAGTCATTCATAATGCTAGAAGAGACAGTCATAAAAAATTAAAATATATGAAATATCATTTATCTAGTATATTTAAATTCTTTTTTAAACATCTTGGTAGATTTCCAAGATAAACTGAGGAAAATCAAATAGAAACTCTTTCCATTTTAAATAGATCAAAAGAAATCTTTGATCAAGATATAAAAACTCTTGAAAACCATCTAACAGACGTTATATCAAATTCAAGTTTCTTAGTAATTGGAGGAGCTGGAACTATAGGCAGCGCGCTAGTTAAAGAAATATTTAAAAGAAACCCTAAGGCTTTAGATGTTGTTGATATTAATGAAAATGGTTTGGTAGAGCTTGTAAGAGACTTGAGGAGTTCTAAGGGTTATATCGATGGGGATTTCAGAACATTTGCTATAGATGTTGGAAGTTTAGAGTTCGATTCTTTCTTAAACTTAAATAATACTTATGATTATGTATTTAATCTATCTGCTCTTAAACACGTTAGAAGTGAAAAAGACTCATTTACTCTAATGAGGATGATTTCAGTAAATATTCTTAATTCAATATCTATAGCAAATAAATTAGATAAGCTAAACACAAAAAAATACTTTTGTGTTTCAACAGATAAATCTTCTAACCCAGTAAATATGATGGGAGCATCTAAAAGAATTATGGAAATTTCCCTTTTCGATTCTAACTTTAACCTTGATGTATCAACAGCAAGATTTGCAAATGTAGCATTTTCCGATGGCTCTTTATTAGATGGTTTTAACTACAGAATGTCTAAAAAACAACCCTTTTCAGTTCCCAAAGATATAAAAAGATATTTTTTAACCAAAAAAGAGTCAGGAATATTGTGTCTCCTGTCTGGATTAGTTGGAGATGATAAACAAATTTTCTTTCCAAATGCACCAGATGAAATTAAATTAATTTCTTTTAAAGATATTGCAAAAAAATTCATAGAAATGAAAGGTTTCGAACCTTTTATTTGCAATTCTGAGGAGGAAGCAAGAAATCTTTCTAAAACCATAATTAGTAAAAAACAATGGCCTTGCTATTTTTTTGATACTAAAACAACAGGAGAAAAAGAAGAAGAAGAATTTTTTTCTGAAAGTGAGGAATATGATTTGAACACTTATCAAAGTATCGGAGTTATAAACTATAAAAAAACTAAAGAAAGAAAGGAAATCTTGGAATTGATAGATTCCATAGAATCTTTTAAAAATAAAAAAGAATGGACAAAAAAAGATTTAATTAAATTATTCGGAGATTTCTTAAATAATTTTAACCATCTAGAGAAAAACAAGTTTTTAGATGATCAAATGTAAATTCTAAAAATTAAAGATGGAAAAAATCATAGTAACTGGTGCAAATGGGTTTATAGCAAAAAGAATTATTAAGCTTTTAGAATCGAAAGGTTTTAATGTTTTAAAAGTAGTGAGAAAAAAAAATAAATTTGCCAAAAATCAAATAATTTGTGATTTTGAGGAAAATTTTTTAGAAGAAGGATATCTTGAAGGAATTTCTAGCGTATTTCACCTAGCAGGAATAACTTCGGATTCACCAAAAAAAATTAAAAAAATAAAAAGGGTCAATGAAGATGTAACAATTAATCTTGCAGAGAAGTGCGTTAAAAGAAAAATTAAAAATTTTTTTTTCTATAGTTCAGTAAAAGTAAATTCTATTGAGAGTAGTTCAAATTTAAATCAAAATTTGATTAACTCTTATGCCTTCTATAAAAAAAAAGCAGAAGATTGTCTTTTAGAGATTTTTAAAGAGTCAGAAACAAGTTTAAAGATAATAAGATCCTCAGTAGTTTACGGCCCAAAAGCTAAGGGAAATATTGGTTTAATTACAAAAGGAATAAAAAGCGGATGGTTTCCAAGTCTTAAAAATATAAATAATAAAAAGTCTATGATTCATGTCGACGATTTAGCTAGATTAAGCATCTTTCTTTATGAGAATGAAAAAGTTGAAGAAAATATTATTTATGCATCGGACTACCAAACGTATTCTACTAGCCAAATATGCGACATAATTAGAAAAAAAAGAAGGAAAAAATTAATTGAATTTTCACTTGATTCAAAATTCATTAAGTTTTTATCAAATTTAAATTTTTTAAATAATTTTAAAATAAATAATTTATTAAATGATGAAGAATTCCATTCTAAAAATTTAAAAGCCCAAGGATTTCATCCAAAATATACATTTGAAGATTTTGATAAAAAAATTTAATTTAAAAAATGAGAATTTTTGACATTATTTTTAGCATATTAGCAATTTTAATGCTTTTACCATTCCTATTGGTCTTAGGTATTCTATTAAAAATAACTGGAGAAGGAGAAGTATTTTATATTCAAGAAAGAGTAGGAAGATTTGGAAATAAAATTAAGGTAATTAAATTTTCTACTATGTTGAAGAATAGTCCCGAAATGAAACATAAAAATATAACTATTAAAAATGATCCGAGAATATTGCCTTTAGGAAAATTTCTTAGAGATACTAAAATTAATGAATTGCCTCAATTGATTAATGTTTTAAAGGGAGATATGAGTTTGGTAGGTCCAAGACCTTTAACAGAAGATGCTTTTTATAAAATTCCCAATAAATATTTAAAAAAGATGAGTTCTTTAAAACCTGGTTTATCAGGTCTGGCTTCAGTTATCTTGAGAAATGAAGAAGAAATATTATTTAAAGTTTCAGATCCAGACAAATTTCATAAAGAAGTATTGAACCCTTACAAAGCAAGATTAGAAATTTGGTACGACAAAAATAGAAGCTTTTTCACTTATTTTTTAATTATTATTTTAACCTTTTTTGGAATATTCTTTAAAAAACAAGATTTATTAAAAAAAATATTCTTAGAAAGACCAGAAGAGCCAAATGAACTGGCAAAAATAAAACTTCTAATTTCCAAAAATAAAAATAATCTTTAAATTAAATGAAAAAAAAAATAGTTGAATCTATAAAAAAACTAAAAAATATTTTTTTAAAATTTAAAAAAGATACTTATTTCATTGAGTCAGACGAAGATAAATTCTTCGTGAAATCCTTGTTAGAAAATGAACGCATTATCGCAATAGATACAGAATTTGATTGGAGAAATACTTATTTTCCCAAACTTTCTCTTTTGCAGATTTCTACTTCAAAAAATATTTTCCTTATCGATTGTTTAAAATGTAAAGAATTAAAATATTTAAAAACTATTCTTGAAAGAAAAAACTTACTTATAATTTTTCATTCTGCAAGAAGCGATACAACAGTTTTAAGTACAAATCTTAATATTAAATTGAAAAGAGTTTTTGATATTCAAGTGGCACAGCAACTTTTAGAAAAAAAAGAGATAAGAAGTTACGCAAGTTTGGTGCAATTATATTTTTCAGTAAATCTTGAAAAAAATCAAACTACATCAAATTGGCTTAAAAGACCCTTAAGTAACGAACAGCTTGAGTATGCTTCTGATGATGTAAATTACCTAATAGAAATTTATAAAAAACAAAGTGTAAAATTAAAAAAAATGAATTTGTATAAATTAGCAAAAGAAAAATCTTTAAAACAGGCAATTCTAGGAAATGAGAAACTTTTTGTTTCAAGAATTAAAAAAATAAATAAAGCTTCTAATTTTGAAAAAGATATTTTTTTAAAAAGAGAGAGGTATGCTGCTAAAAAGAATATCCCAACTTCATATATTTTTGCAGATAAAAATCTTAAAGAAATAGCTAAAAATTTAAAAAAAGATGAATACAATTCTGAAAAGGTTATGAAGTTATTTAAAAGTGATTCACTAGCCCTTGGGTTCTTTGAATATATTAAGCTATGAGTTTTATATGGTTTTTTTACTATGTCCTTATTTTTTTGACTGGATATGCAATCTGGAATTTCCTAAAAAATACATTATTAAGATTTTTCCTTATACCTTTAGTTTTTGGGATTTTTGGATCTATCTGGTTTATAGAGCCTGGAAGTAATAATTTTGCTCCAATAATTTCTATACTTTTTTTGGAAAATACAATATTAGATTCAAATGGCATCGACAGACTTTTAAGGCCTTTGTTCGCATTTATTTTGTTTTTTCAATTTCTAAGCTTTTTTATTTATTTTTTCAAAAGAAAATCTTAAAAATTAATAATTTTTAAATATCTCTTTTTAATATCTGCTAGGCCAAGCGAATTCTTACCTTTTAGTATTCCAGCACACTCACCAGGATTAAAAATTATAGAATTATTTATTTTTTCCGATCTATATCTATGAGTATGGCCATGAAAAATAAAATCCATATTTTTAGTCATTTTTTCGTCTATGAGATTTGGATGATGAAGCACTGTTATTTTTATTTCCTCAACAGTAAAAAAATAAGGTTCTTCAAAAAGTTTACATTCAAAATTTTTCGATTCGTTCTTTAGATTATCTTTTTCTTCCACGTCATTATTACCGAAAACTCCGATAAAAGGCATAGTTAATTTTGAGAAAGAAGCTAAAGATTTTGGAAGAGTAATGTCGCCAGTGTGTATGACAAGATTTGGTTTCAACTCATTGAAAATTTTACATATTTGGGAGATATTCTTTAAATTATTATGAGTATCTCCGGTTACACCTATTAACAAAACTGTTTAAGGTTTCTCAAGGATGTGAATAGCGCAAGCTGTTCCAAGTCCTATGACGTGTGTCATTCCTATCTTTGCTCCTTCAACCTGTCTTTTGCCCGCTTCTCCTCTAAGATGAGAACAAACTTCATATATGTTTGCGATACCAGTTGCACCTAAAGGGTGACCTTTGGACAGAAGACCGCCAGAAACATTTACTGGAATTTTTCCTCCCAACTCAACGTGTCCTTCATCAATCATCATTCCTGCTTCTCCATCTTTACATAAACCTAGA
>MDSV01237310.1_pt1 | contig 27579 bp, 29 predicted proteins | sample 810851 | NCBI WGS metagenome assembly MDSV01 (sample SAMN05326640, study PRJNA326480) | marine metagenome | isolation source: seawater | place: Atlantic Ocean: North East | collected 2012 | reverse complement strand
GGAAATACAAATACTGTTTACATTAATCCATTAAATTCTCTTCGTTTTGTTCTCAATAAAATTAAAAAAGATAAACTAAACTTAAATAAAGACTTCTATGTTTTTACTGGTTCTACTGTAGGTGTGGTACCAATATTAAGTAAGGGTCTTTACAAAGGCTTTATAGATAAATTGGGATCAGTGAAAGCTATAATACGTTAAATTTTTAAACTACCTAGATAAAACTTTTCTATTACCAAGTACTATTTCTTTAACAAATTTTTTATTAATGTAGTCAGTCAATAATGGATATTTAACATTTAAAGATGGTCCCCATTTATCAGTTTTCATTTTTTGATCAATGACTCCACCCTTTATAATAAAATTTGTATTGTTTAATTTTTGGATTAAGTCTATTTGATTTTTTTTAGATCCTATTATCCACACAAAATAATATTTTGTACAATTTGGTTTTTTTAATAAATATAATAGAGCTGCATCATTAGTATATAATTGAATGCATTTTTCATTTTTAATTAGAAGAGAGGCTTGATCGATAAAATCATTATCCTTTTTTGATAGAAAATTATTATCGGTTAATTTTATATATTCATTAAATCTACTTTTAAAATTGATAATTTTTGAATAATCAATATTAAAACTAAAATTAAAAATTATAATAGTAGGTATTAATAATAATAAGAATTTTTTATAGTTATAGTTATCAAAACTATATTTGCGATGAATAAAATAAAATAAATAAAAAATTAAATATGAACTAAAAAAAATAATAGGAAAACCAAAAACTTGTTTCAGGTGAGTATAATCAGTTCTACCTAAAGCATATATGTAGCTTAGAAAAGAAACCACGCTTATTGATGTAAGTAAAATCTTGAACCTATAAGATAAATTGTTTCTTTTATTAAAGAAAAAACCAAAAGAAATTAATAAAGATATTAAGATTAATAAAATAGTTTTAGTTGATCTGGAAGCATTTGGACCATCACTAAAAGGTATTGGATGAATAAATCCATTTATTTCTGACATTTCTCTTAAAATTGTTATTGTATTTGAAGTAAAAAATAAAAACTCTTCTTTTAAAAAAAAATAAAAAAGTAACCAAAAAAATAAAGAAGACAGAAATACTACTAAAATATTTTTGTAGTTCTTATTGATAAATAAAAAAATAACTATGAATAATATCAATATATTTAAAACTAACGCTCTATCTATACTCCAAAAAAATGTAAAGATACTTAAAAAGCCTATAAATATATATGGCAAGTATAATTGGTTAACATTCTTTAAACTTCTAATAAAAAATAATAAAGTTAATAAAATTGGAATTTCTCTGAACTTAATTAAATCAACATTGGTATTGTAATTTATTAACGACAATAAAATTATCGATAAGAATATAAAAAAAATACTTTTAAAAAATGAGTTATAATTTGTATTTTTTGATATCTCAAAACTTAATAAAATTAATATAAATTTAGTAATAAATACAAAAAAAATATCTAAAAATCTAAAAAGACCAACGCTTTGTTGGTCAAAAATTTTCCATATATATTTTGGCCCAAGAATTTCATAAATAACACCTGTCGAAATATATGATCCTGACCATAGACTGCCATCTAATTTGCTTTTAAAAGCTGCACTTAATCTTGCACCTTCGTGAAATAAATCGATTTCATCTATTGAAAATTTAACAGATAAAAACTCTAAAATAATAAAAAAAATAAATAAAAAACATAAAATATAAATTTTAATATCAATATTTATATTTTCATTGATAAATTTAATGTTTGATAAAAAATTACTTATTTTTTTATTTTCAATTAACAGTTTCCAAATAAAGTAGAATAAAATCGGAATAGTTATAAAAATAATATATCCAAGTACATCATTAAATGAATTAAAGTTATTTAAAGAATAATCACCAACTATTTCATTATTTGATAAAGGTAAATTTATTAATTTCCAACAAAAAGTACCTAGACATACTGATAATCCTAATAATAAAAAAAAATAAATACTTTTTTTAATAATTTTCATTTAAATAATGATCGTTAATTAATATATATAATAAAATTAATAAATAAAACTATAATGAAAAAATCTGATAAAAAATTTATAAATAAGCTTATTAAGAAAGATAAGAAAAACTCCAAAAATATTTATCCTTTATCACCCAATTCATTTTCAAATGAAGATATAATAAAAGGAATTGAAGTTCTTTTAACAAAAAAAATAACAATGTCAGAAATTACAAAAAAATTTGAAAAAGAGTTTGCTAAATTCATTGGATCTAAATATGCTTTAATGGTTAACTCTGGATCTTCAGCAAATTTATTAGCTACTTTTGCATTAATAAATCCATTGAAAAAAAATAAACTAAAAAAAGGAGATGAGTGTTTAATTCCATCGCTATGTTGGTCGACATCATTGTGGCCAATAATTCAAGCTGGATTAATTCCTAAATTTGTTGATATAGATCCCGAAACTTTAAACATCTCAATAAAAGATTTAAAAAAAAAAATTAGCCGAAAAACTAAAGCAATTATGAGTGTTCATGTACTTGGTAACTGTACAAACATGAATGAGTTAATGAAAATAGTGAAAAAAAATAAATTATATTTAATAGAAGATACTTGTGAGTCATTAGGTTCAAAATTTAATAAAAAATATTTAGGAAACTTTGGAAACTTTGGTACATTTTCTTTTTACTACTCCCATCAAATAACTGCTGGAGAAGGGGGTATGTTAATATGTAATGATAAAAATGATTATGAAATAATTCACTCGCTGAGAGCCCATGGATGGGACAGAGGTTTAAAAAATAATAAAAATAATTTTAATTTTATAAATTCTGGTTTTAATCTCAGACCTCTCGAAATATCAGCTGCAATTGGATTTAACCAGTTTAAAAAATTAAATAAATTTAAAAGAATAAGATCTAACAATAGAATAAAAATTATAAATAAACTAAAGAACTCTAAACAATGGCGAAAACAATTTAGTTTTATAAATCCTATAAAAAATTTAAACCCAAGTTGGTTTGGATTACCTATATTAATTAATAATAGACTCAAAAAAAAGAAAAATAAATTTTTAAATTTTCTAAATAAAAATGGAATTGAAACAAGACCAATTATTAGTGGAAATTTTTTAAACCAACCCTCTATAAAATTATACAAACTCAACAAAAATAAAAAATTGTTTAAAGGATCTCAAGATATTGAAGAAAGAGGTTTTTTCATTGGTATACATGTTGATCCAATTTCTAATAAAAAATTAAATTTATTAGAAAATAAATTACTTAAGATTAGTGAAATTTAAGTTTTTTTAACTATAAATTATTTTAATTTTTTTTTTATTATAGTTAATTTAATCAGTCCATAAAGTGAAGCAAATACCAATTTTAAATTTACTGAACTCACTCCTCTTTCTCTATTGACAAAATTAGTTTTAATTTCACCAATTTTCATAAAATTATTTTTAATTACTACAATAATTTCAGATAAAAGTATAAAGCCATCTCCAATATTTCCACAAGATGAGATAATACTTTTTATAGCGCGAGGAGAATAAATTCTAAAACCATTTGTAAAATCTTTAAGAGGAATGTTTAATAAATTTCTTGCAAGAAAATTTGATAACTTAGATAAAATTCTACGTGATAAATTCCAGTTTATAATTTTACTACCAGGTAAATATCTACTTGCAATTAGTAAATCTAGTTTTTCTTTAATAAAAAAATCTATATTTCTCAATAATTCGTTTGGATCATGAGAAAAATCTGCGTCCATTTCAATAAAAATTTCAAAATTACTTTCTTTAATTGCTTTATTGAATCCATATATGACTGCAGATCCTCGACCTGACTGATTGTCTCTATGAAAATAATTGGCATCAAGGTTTTTATTTTTAATCAACTCTCCAATTACTGATGTTTTTGAGTCGTCTATAACAAAAATTTTTGACTCTGGTAATTTTTTTTTAATTTCGTAAATTAATTTTTCAATATTTTCTAATTCATTGAATGTAGGAATTATTATAGCTATATTTTTCACTTTTATATAATTTTATTAATTTATATTAATTGTTTTTTTTCAACTTAAATGCATAAATTTTATTTCCAGATTTTGATATATTTGGATAAGCTAATCTCAAGGAAATAGCTCCTGTAGATGAAACTAGAATATATTGTTCATTATTATATTCATAAACTGTTGGTGGGCTAGAGCCTGAAAAGGGAAGTGTATAGCTCCATAATTCTTGGCCATTTCTAGAGTCAAATGCTCTTAATTTGTTATCTAAAGTTCCTGTTGCAAAAACTAAATTTCCTGCAGTAGCTGTAGCTCCTCCATAATTAAAAGTACCAGTTGTTGGTATACCCTTTTTAGATAATTCTTTATATTCACCAAAAGGGACTTGCCAAATTTTTTTTCCAGAATTCAAATCTATTGCTGTTAACCTTCCCCATGGTGGTTTGGATCCCGGATACCCCATATGATCCTCTAGAAGTTTAGTTTTCATACCATATTCATAATAAGTATATTTCTTTTTTGATTTTTCTAACCAAATTAAATTTGGTATATCATTAGATGGAACATACATAATGCCATTTCTATTATCTATACTGGCTCCCATCCACTGAGCTCCACTTTTGTAAACAATATTTTTTTTATCAATTGAATGAGGTTCAAAAAATCCATAAGTAGCATTTTTAATCTCATTCTCTACATGCTCACGACTTTCTCTAGATAAATTTGTTATATCGTTTTTTTTAAAATATTGATTAGAAAATGGTTCTGGTAAACTTATTACTTTTTGATAAAAAGATGTTTTTTCACCAGGAATAGTGGAAAGTGGTACTTTTTTTTTTATATATCCGTAAATGCTTTCTCCTGTTAGCCTGTCTAAAACTAAAGTATTGCCAAATTTAGTTGGAGCTACAACAACATCAATCTGCTTATCTTTTCTTTTAATAGAGGTCAAAATTGGAGGAGAGGCTATATCTAAATTCCAAATATCGTGTTCTATTTCTTGAAAATCCCAAAGTAGTTTTCTATTTTTTATATCTATTGCAACTATAGAATTTGAATATTTATTATTTCCAGGCCTAGTTGTTCCTTCGTAAAAACTACCAGCGTTACCAGTAGTAACATATAAAATTTGTCTATCAAGATCAGCTGAAATCCCTCCCCAAGGATTACCACCAGAGTAATCATGTCTTTTTCCACCATATCTAAAATATGCTTTATCTTTTTTTTTTAAAAGAAATTTCCATAAAAGTTTACCTTTATTAATATCGTAAATTTCTATTGCTGGTTCAAAAGTTCCTATAATAATTTTATCTTTAATTATGACTGGAGTTATTTGGCATTTTTTTTTTAATTTTATTTTACCTTTTTTTCCAAATTCTTTTACTTCTTTTCCGTTTAAAGCATTTAATGCTATTAAATTTTCTTGATCACAAAAATAAATTTTTGGTATATTCTCTTCATTAAGAATTAAACCACGGATTGCTGCTCTGCCTTTGGTTTTATATTCCCATATTTTTTGACCCTCTTTTGCATTTAGAGCTACTAATGACTCACCAGCAGTAGAAGCCAGATATATAATTTCATTAAAATAAATTGGGTTACCTGGAATATCACCATTTTTATCAAACTCATAAATCCATGCAACCTCTAAATCTTTAATATTTTTTGTATTAATTCTTTTTAAATCAGAAAATTTATTTGATGAATGATTTCCATGACTTCTTTTCCAATTTATAGAATTATTATAATTTTTGTTATTTGATATTGTTAAGTTATCATATGATTCTGGGATTACTATCTCATTAGGCAAAGTATTATATTTTTCTAAATCTTGATTAAAAAATTCATTCTGTTTTTTCTTACTAAGATTAAAATATAAAGAACCAATATATAGGTCTAATTTTCTAACAATCTTTTTTATTTGAGGATTTCTTACGTTATTAATATCTATATCTATAGTTGGTCTATTGATATACCTACTATCAATAGAAGTAACTTCATATATGGAAAAAAAAACTAATAATACAAAAAAGTATTTAAGAGCCTTAAAAATTTTTTTCATAAATTGTTAAATATCTCAAAGATATTAAGAATTTAAAGAAGTTTGCTTCTTCATGTCTTCTTTTTTAATACCAGCGACTTTAACTGGCTTTTTCATTGCATCTCTTCTGAAAGGTTCACCAAGCTCTTGATTTAATATAACTTCAATAAAGGTTGTAATTCCTTTTTTTTGGTCTTCACAAGATTTTTTGATCGCGTTAGTTGTTTCTGCCATTGTTTTTACTGTAACACCCTTTAAACCACAAGCAGTTGCAACTTTTGCATAACTTAACTCTGGATCTAATTCTGTTCCTACAAAATTATCATCGAACCAAAGGATTGAATTTCTTTTTTCTGCCCCCCATTGATAATTTCTAAAAATAACCATTGTAATTGCCGGCCACTCTTCTCTTGCACATGAGCTCATTTCATTCATGCTAATTCCAAAAGCACCATCACCTGCAAAACCTATAACAGGAGTATCTGGACAACCAATTTTAGCTCCTAAAATTGATGGAAACCCATATCCGCATGGACCAAATAATCCTGGCGCTAAATATTTTCTACCTTTTTCAAAAGTTGGGTAAGCATTTCCTATGGCGCAATTATTTCCTATATCACTTGAAATTATAACATCATCGGGCATTCCAGCTTGAATTGCTCTCCATGCTTGTCTAGGAGACATTCTATCCTTATCTCTTTCTCTAGCTTCTTTGTTCCATACAGTTCCTTCATCATCTTCTTCATGGTCTAAGCTTGATAATTTTTGAAGCCAAGCTGATTTTGTTTGATGAATGATATCTTTTCTTTTCTGTCTATTGTTATCTCCAGCAGTTGGAGAAAGTTTTTCTAATAGTTGTTGAGATACTAATTTAGCATCACCACAAATACCTACTGTAACTTTTTTTGTTAAACCTATTCTATCTGAATTCATATCAACTTGAATTATGCTTGCATCTTTTGGCCAATAATCCATTCCATAACCTGGTAAAGTTGAAAAAGGGTTTAATCTTGTGCCTAACGCTAAAACAACATCTGCTTGTTTTATTAATTCCATTCCAGCTTTTGAACCATTGTATCCAAGAGGTCCAGCAGCTAAAGGGTGACTTCCAGGAAAACTATCATTATGTTGATAGCCTGAGCAAACTGGTGAGTCTAATTTTTCTGCAAGTTTTTTACATTCTTCGATTGCTCCTCCGATTACAACGCCTGCACCAGATAATATAACTGGAAATTTTGCTTTTGATAATAAATCAGCTGCTTTTTTTATTGCATCAACTCCTCCTGCTTGCCTTTCAAGTCTTACAATCGGTGGAAGATCTATATCAATTACTTGTGTCCAATAATCTCTTGGCACATTTATTTGAGCTGGCGCTGATCCTCTAATAGCTTTTTCTATGACTCTATTTAATACTTCAGCCATTCTTGAAGGGTCTCTGACTTCCTCTTGATAACAAACCATATCTTTAAATAGATTCATTTGTTCTACTTCTTGAAATCCTCCTTGGCCCATTGTTTTATTGGCTGCTTGAGGCGTAACTAAAAGTAAAGGAGTATGATTCCAATACGCTGTTTTAATTGGAGTAACTAATCCTGTAATTCCTGGACCATTTTGTGCAATAACCATAGACATTTTACCGGTAGCTCGCGTATATCCATCTGCAATTAAACCACCATTTGTTTCATGAGCAACGTCCCAAAATGTTATTCCTGCATCAGGAAAAATGTCTGAGATCGGCATAAATGCTGAGCCAATTATTCCAAAAGCATGTTCAATACCATGCATTTGTAAAACTTTTACAAAAGCCTCTTCTGTTGTCATTTTGGTCATAATGGGTCTCTTCTTTCTCGAATTAATTGTTAAAATTTTATAAAAAATTTGTTAATTTAAAGGATTAATATATATAAGATTTGAAAAATTCAAATAACAAATCGACACTATAAATATGGCAACAGATATTATAATTCATGATGAAAAAGACAATGTGGGTGTTGTAGTTATTGACAAAATTAAACCCAAACAAGAATGTTCCTGCTGGATTATGGAAAACGACAAAACTGTAAAAATTGATTCTATAAATGAGATTCAATTAGGTCATAAAATTGCAATGATTGATCTAAATGAAGGTGATACTATTTTAAAATATGGTCATGATATAGGAAAAGTAGTTAAATCAATTAAAAAAGGTGAACATGTGCATGTTCATAATGTCAAAACTAAGAAGTGGTAAGATATGGAAATTCCAAAAAGTTTTTTAGGTTATAAAAGAGAAAATGGCAGAGCTGGTACTAGAAACCACGTAATAATTCTACCGGTAGATGATATTTCAAATGCTTGTGCTGAAGCAGTAGCAAATAATATAAAAGGTACAATAGCTTTACCTCATTCTTATGGAAGACTTCAGTTTGGAGCAGATTTAGAATTACATTTTAGAACTATGATTGGAACAGGAAGTAATCCTAATGTTGCAGCGGTAATTGTTATTGGTATAGAGCCTAAGTGGACAAAAAAAATTGTTGATGGAATTGCAAAAACAGGAAAACCAGTTGAAGGTTTTCATATCGAACGTACAGGAGATATTGGTACAGTAATGAAAGCATCTAAAAAAGCCCAAGAATTTGTAATGTGGGCTTCAGAGAAACAAAGAGAAGAATGTCCAATCAGTGATTTATGGATTTCTGTAAAATGTGGCGAATCTGATACTACATCAGGCCTTGCTGCAAATCCAACAGTTGGAAATTTAATGGATAAGCTTGAACCTCATGGTGTTCATTTATGTTTTGGTGAAACGTCTGAGCTTACAGGTGCTGAAAAAGTTTGTGCAACGAGAGGCGCAACAAAAGAGGCTTCAGATAAATTTATGAAAACTTGGAGCGCTTATAATGATTTTATTTTAAAAGAAGCAACAGATGATCTTTCTGAGAGTCAACCCACTGCAGGAAATATTGCTGGTGGTCTGACTACCATTGAAGAAAAAGCTTTTGGAAATTTTCAAAAAATTGGGTCTTGTAAATTTATAGATGTATTAGAGCCAGCAGAAGAGCCTAAAAAAGGTAAAGGTTTATATTTTATGGATACATCTTCAGCAGCAGCTGAGTGTGTGACGCTTCAAGCAGCAGCAGGTTTTAATATTCATTTATTTCCTACTGGACAAGGAAACATTGTAGGTAACCCTATAGAACCAGTAATAAAATTAACTGCAAATCCTTTAACTGTAAAAGGCATGGGCGAACACATAGATTGTGATGTTTCAAAAATCCTTTCCAGAGAAATGAATATGTCTGAAGCAGGTGATGAGTTAATTAAAACAACTTTAAGAGTTGCAAATGGAAGATTAACTTGTGCAGAGGCATTAGGTCATAAAGAATTTGTAATGACTAAACTTTATAGAAGTGCCTAGTTAAAAATTATTAAATGTTTCAAATAAAAAATTTGGTATTTATACCAGGTATTATTCTTGCTTTTGTTCTATATACACTTTCGCAAGGTTTAAATAACATAATTGGTATTGAGCTTTTAGGATACGATAAAAGTCCAATTTCTACAGCTATGATTGCTATATTAATTGGAATCATATTTGGAAATATTTTTCAGATTAGAGATTCTTTTCAAAAAGGATTATATTTTACTAGAGAGTATATATTAAAACTTGGAATTATTTGTCTTGGGATTCAATTAAAACCATTTGAATTTTTAGATTTTGGTAAAATAGCAATTCCCTTAATCATAATATGTATTTTAAGTGTTTTAATTGTAGTTAAACTTTTAATAAAAAAACTTAAAATACCAACAAGAATGGCTTATCTCATTTCTATTGGAAGTACCGTGTGTGGAACAACAGCCATTATAGCGACTGCGCCCCTTATAAAGGCAAATAAAAGCGAAGTAACTTATGCAATAGCAAACATCACAGTTTTCGGAATTCTCTCAATGTTGATATATCCTTATTTCGCAAATCTTTATTTTAATGCTGAACCTTTACTTGTTGGATTATTTCTAGGAACTGCTATTCATGAAACTTCACAGGTCGCAGCAGCTGGTTTAATTTATGATCAGCAATTTAATAGCCCAGAAACATTAAATATTGCAACTGTCACAAAACTAATAAGAAATACTTTTTTGATTATAATGATTCCTTTATTTTCGTTTTTATATAATAGAAATAAATCAAAAGTTAAAAATTACTCTTTAATAAATATTTTCCCTTATTTTGTATTAGGATTTATTCTATTAATCATCTTTAGAAATGTCGGAGATCAAATTTTTTTAACAGAAAATACAATAGATATTTGGCAAGATGCTATATTGATTATTAAAGATTCTGCAAAAATATTCTTAAGTATGGCAATGGCCGCTATTGGTTTATCAGCTAATATTAAAGATATTAAATCTATGGGTTATAAGCCATTTATTGTAGGATTTATTGCAATGATTACTGTTGGCTTTGTTAGTATTATTACAATTCAATTATTAATATAAAAATATATGTTTAAAATTAAAAATATTTTAATAACAGGTGGCGCTGGATACATAGGAAGCCATATTGTTGAACAATTAGTTAAAAAAAAAAATGTTATAATTCTAGATAATTTAATTACTGGATATAAAAAATTAATTAACAAAAAAGCTAAATTTATTAAAGGAGATATTAAAAATAAAAAAAAAATAGCTAAAGTTATTAAAGATTACAAAGTAGACTCAATAATCCATTTAGCGGGTTTTCTCAATGTAAAAGAATCTGGAAAAAATAAAAAAAAATATTATAAAAATAATGTTGAAGGTACTTCAAATTTAATTCATGCATGTAAAAACTCAACAGTTAAAAATATTATTTTTTCTTCCTCTTGTTCAGTATATGGAAACGTTAATGGGCCCGTTAATGAAAAAAAAAAAACTTAATCCTCAAAACTATTATGCATATACAAAACTCAAAGCCGAAAAAATAATCAAAAAATTTTCAAATAAATATGAATATCAATATGGTATTTTAAGATACTTTAATGTAGCCGGAGCTAGTTCATCAGGAAAAATTGGTGAAATTGAAACTTCCCACGGACATTTAATTAAGAATATAGCTATACAATCATTACAAACTAAACCTATTATTTCTATTTATGGGAACGATTATAATACAAAAGATGGAACCTGTATTAGAGATTATATACATGTGTCAGATTTAGTAGATATTCATATTAAAACTTTAAAATATATAAATACAAAAACTAAATCCTTAATTTTAAATTGTGGATATGGAAAAGGATATTCTGTGTTAGATATTGTCAAAATTTTTAAAAAAAATAATAATCGTTTAATGATAAATTATAAATCTAGAAGAATTGGAGATGTGGATAAAATCTATGCAGATATTAAAAAAATAAAATCTATCTTGAAATGGAAACCTAAACATAATGATATTAAAAAGATAATTAAAAGCTCTATTAAATGGGAGTCGACTATATAATTTATATCAAATCTGAAAACCCGCAGATTTTGCGTCTTTATAAAATGCTTTTACAGTCTCTAGAGTTAATTGATTAAAGGATTTGCCAAATTTTTCAATTTTTTCAATTGTTTGAGGTGGAATAGTTATAATATGACAGCCTAATTGTTTTGCCTGAATATAATTATATGGTTCTCTAACACTAGCCCATAAAATTTCAACATTTTTAAATTTTTTTGCCAAAATAATACTTCTTTTGATTTCTGGAATAGGATCTTTCCCAGTGTCTCCAGCTCTACCTGCAAATATTGAAATAATTACTTTTGATTTTTTATTGATAGATTTTAAAATTTTTTGTGTTTGTTTAAAATTATAAACAGCAGTTATGTTTAGTTTAATATTCATATTATTTAATTCTTTAATAATTTTACCTGTAAAAATCCCTTTTGAATTTGTTACAGGTATTTTTACGTAAACATTCTTTCCCCACTGATTAATCTTTAATGCTTGATTTTTCATATTTTTTAAATCATCGGCAAAAACTTCTAAAGAGACTGGTTTGTTTTTACAAATTTTGAGTATTTTTTTTGAATAAGCTTTATAATTCTTGGCACCAGCTTTTTTCATTAAACTTGGATTAGTAGTAAAACCTTTAACAGAATTTTTTTTATTAAATTTCTTGATCAAATTTAATTCAGCTATATCGCAAAAAATTTTAGTTTTTATTTTATTCATTAAAGAAATGATTATTCAATTTTATTGTTAAAAGCCAGACATAAATTATTTATTGATTATGTAGTCTTTTGAAAATATTTTTTTCTTAAATTTGATAAGAATCTTCTAATAAATGCTACTGATACTCCTAAAATAATTGCAGAAACAATTGAAAATAGACCATATAAAACTGGAACCTCTAGAGATAATTTTTTAATGAACATTGATAAAGGATTTAAATCGTTAGTATCTATTTTTATAACATCATTAACTGTATGCTCGGCAAAAAATGTATCATAAGCTATCGCAATACCAACTATTAACAATAAAATAGCAAGAAGAGTTTTTAAACCAGTGCTGTCAACTGACTCCCCAATTTTTTGCCCACACTGAACACCAACAATTGATCCTGTTACTAACATTAAAACTAAAATTAAATCAATAGATCCATAATTAAATGAATGTAAAAAAGTTACAATTACGCTCACAAAAATTGTAACAAATAAAGAAGTTCCAGGAATTAATTTAGTAGGCATTCCTATTATATAGATCATGGCTGGAACTAAAATAAAAGCTCCACCGATCCCCATTATTGCAGCAATAAATCCTACTATTAATCCAATGATGATTGGTGTAAACGCACTTTCATACAATTTAGATTTTTTGAAACGCATTCTTAAAGGAAGACCATGTATCCAATAATGAACGTGTAGTTTTTTTTTTGTTATAATTTTTTTTCTTGCCTTGTCAATTTCACCAAGACCTTCAACAAGCATAGCTGTACCAATAATAGCAAGAATATACATATACGCTAATGAAATGACTATATCAATTTTTCCAATTCCTTTAAAATATGTAAACGTCCAAATTCCTATTAAAGTTCCAGCTGCTCCTCCAATTACAATCATAAATCCCATTTTATAATCAAGAGTATCTTTTAAGTAATGAGTTGTTGAACCTGATACAGATGTAGCAAGAATATTATTTGCTTCATTAGCTACTGCATAAGTTGGTGGTACACCTAAAAATATTAAAAAAGGTGTCATTAAAAAACCTCCACCTACTCCAAATAATCCTGAAAGAATACCAACTATCCCACTCAGTGAAATAATTGCTAAAATATTTACTGAAACCTCTGCAACTGGTAAAAATACATCCATAAATAATTATTTAATGGATATTCCTGTAAAATATTATTGTCAATGACTAGATTTTAAAAAATGTTAAAAATAAATCTTTATGAAAGAATTTTAATTTATAGACAATAAAGTGCCAACTAAAATAACCCCCCAATAAGCACCTAATCCTACTATAACGCCTGTTTTTAGTTTGTTTTTTTTAATTTCTGAGGGTAAGTTTTTAATTAAATCAGGCATCTTTAACCGTAATTAACATGAACTAAATATTTGTCAAATATTTACTTTGATATTTTTAAAAAAAATTTGATAAATAATTAATAAAATTAATAGATCGTAGCTCCAAAAACTTTTACTTCCTCCCCCTCCATGCCAAGGACCAATCTTCCTAGAAACTCTCCCTCTATCTCATTGCTTCTTTGTTTGAACAGTATAGTTATATTCTTACCTCTTCTAAGACAACCAAAAGCCTCATAGTCTTCTTTAAGGCTGGTTAAAATCTTGTTATTGGCCCATTGTTTGCCAAGCTCTACTTCATTGGCACCAAACAACATTTGAGTTCCAAAATCCTTAGTAAATCCTCCATAATCTTTCATATTAGATGATTTTATTAAATTATCCCAAATAGGCTTGGCTATTGCTATAATCTCATTGTCAGATTTATCTAGAAGATTCATCGAATTATCTTAACTTTTATTAAGAAGCTTTTTTCTTCTCGTTTTCATCAACTATATGGTAGACCGGTACTTTTTCCATTGAGAATTTACCTGTTTGTGGATCTCGTCTTGAGACTGTTAAACAATGCCAATTTTCATCATCTAATTTCATATGATCGCCTCTATAATAATATCCTGGCCAACGAGTTTCTTCACGAAACATAGTATGTTCTGTTACACACTGGGATGTTAAGGCTCTATGTTTTAATTCCCAAGCTCTCATCAATTGGTGGTAATCTTCGGCTCCAACATGTTCTAGATCTTCTTGTAACCAATCTAACAATTCTAAACCTCTTTTAAGCATATTAGCATTAGTCATATAATTTGTTGCAATTCCACCAACATATTCATCCATTATTCTTTGAAGACGTTGTAGGCCTTGAATTGGGGAAATAAAGCTTGGAGAAACAGTTCCACCAGTGATCTCATTTTGCCCTACTGTATAATTTTCAAGTGGCTTGAATACTGCTTTTTTAAAGTCATCACATTGTTTATCTGTTACTTTAATTCCTTCGGCTTTTTTATCTTCTATATATTTTACTGCAGCTTTTGCAGCTAAACGACCCTCAGTAAATGATCCCGAAGAAAATTTGTGAGCGCTTCCTCCAACGGTATCACCTGCACCAAAGAGTCCCTCAACAGTTAACATTCTATTATAGCCCCAAAAATACTCTGGTGGAGATAAGTCTTCAGGTCCACTTACCCACGCTCCAGAACAAGTTGCATGAGAACCCATAACATATGGTTCAGAAGTAGTTAATTCAGGATTTGTATATTTAGGATCAATATTTTGAGAGGCCCAAACAACTGCTTGTCCAACCGTCATGCCTAAGAAATTTTCCCAGCCAACTGTTTCTAAGTGAGGGTCTTGAAAAGCTTCTTTAGTAACCATATGAATTGGTCCACCTCCAGCCATAGTTTCTTGAATAAATGCATGATTTCTTAAACACGTGGGGGTTGGATGATGATCAATATACTCTCCAACTAATTCTTTTGTTTGATCATACCATTTTTTTTCATAATTTTCGCCATTGGCATTTTGAGTATACGTTTTCAAATGTAAAAAATAAGCTCCTACTGGACCATAACCATCCTTAAATCTACACAGCACAATTCTATTCTCCATTTGTGTCATTTTAGCTCCAGCAGCAATAGGTAAAGCGTAAGCAGAACCATTACTCCAAGGCGCATACCAAGTTCTCCCCATACCTTCACCAACTGCTCTTGGTTTAAAAATATGCGATGCTCCACCGGCTGCAACAATTACTGTTTTCGCTCTAAATACATGAAAATCACCTGTTCTCATATTAAAACCAACGGCACCACCTACTCTATTTTCTTGAGCTTCATCCATTAAGAGATGAGTAATCATAATTCTGTTATAAATTTTATCAGCTGATTTTTTTGCTGCCTCTGCAACAATTGGTTTATAACTTTCACCATGAATCATAATCTGCCATTTGCCTTCTCTAAGATAACGACCTGTTTTTTCATTCTTCATCATTGGTAAACCCCATTCATCAAACATATGAACTGTTGAGTCTACATGTCGAGCCATATCATAGCCCAAGTCTTCTCTTACCATTCCCATTAAGTCATTACGAGCGTACCTTACATGATCCTCTGGTTGATTTTCATCCCATTGCATTCCCATATAACAGTTTATTGCATACAAACCCTGTGCAACTGCTCCACTTCTATCTATATTTGCTTTTTCGACACAAATAATTTTTAAATCTCTACCCCAATGTCTAGCTTCAAAAGTAGCACCAGTTCCTGCCATTCCACCACCAACAACTAAAATATCACATTCTTCGTAATGAGTTTTGTGTTTAGCCATTAATAATAAACTCCTTTTTTAAATGCACTTTTCTCAACTTTTGGTAATTCCTTATTAGTGTTTAAGCCTTCTGGTTCAGAGTAAAGAATTTGAGAATTGATTTCTCCTTGATTTGGTTTATCACCTTCAGCTAATTTAGGGATAAATTTCCCCCAAGGCTTTGTAGTAATAGGAGAAACAAAATCTTTTGTAGTTCCATTTCTAAATTTAATTTTCCAAGAAATTGTACCTTTTTCTTCTTCTCGTCTCACTCTAACACTGTGTCCCATCGGTGCAAAGTCAGCATAACCTCTCACATCAATTGCATGATTAGGACATGCTTTTACACACGAATAACATTCCCAACAAAAATTTGGCTCTATATTTTTAGCACGTCTAATGTTTTCGTCTATATGCATAATATCTGAAGGACAAATATCTACGCAATGACCACAACCATCACAACGTGTCATATATACAAAAGTCGACATAATTTAATTTCCTTTCAAAAAAATATTAATAATGTTTTGGTTTCTCCCTACTTATACCTAATCCAAATTGTTTTGGGGCATCTGCTTCAGGCGGCAAATTGTCTCTAGATCCGTCAGCTTCAGCTAAATTTTTTTGTAAAGCTGCGCCAGGCTTATAAAACATATGTGCAAATTTAGACCAATACACCCCTCCAAACAAAACAAGGTTAGATACAATAAATAATACTAAAAATACTTTATCATCCCATCTATCATTCAAGTTCAAAGTTTGTAAATAAGACCAAACTAAACCTGTAAATGAGGAAGCAATTAAGGCAAGAACAAATAAATCTGCTTTTATTATTCTGTACCAAGGTTGAGCCTCAGAATAAACATCTACCCTCAAAAAAAACCAAAACCAACCTCCTCCTAAAACTGTCATAATAGCACCAACGTGCCAAATGATTGGCCAGAAAGATGGTGTATTTGATTCAGGACTTGAATAACAAAAAATCATAATTGCCGATCCTAACCAAAATAAAATTGTTCCATACATTCCAAGTAGATGAGCAACTCTTCTTTTGCCAGCACCTAACTCTGATGTTGTGGCTATATCACTAACAATAGTTTTTGAAATTACAGATATCTTTTCACCCGTGCTTAAAGTCTTTGTAGCAGACAATTTTGCTTTTTTTGCATTTTGAAAAAAATATTTAACATTTTTTTTATGAATTATATCTAGAAGAGTGCCTACCATAATTAACATAATCATTAAAACAACAAAACTTTGCATATAAATCGGTGAAACTGTTTGTGCTAAAGTTGAAAATGGATTAATTGATAAAATCATGATTTTTACTTACCCTTTTGAGGAAAGTTTTTAATATAGATGAGAAAATAGATCAACCTTTATATCTAGGACAATTCTTAAGGGCTTTTGCATAAATTTTAGATAAAAATCTATAATTTTTTAAACTTTTTCTTTTCCAGTCTGTTTTCTCTATACGATTCACTGAAGCTACTCCTTTGCCAGAACCTATAAGAATAATTTCATCATAATCATTAAGAGAGTCAATTGAAATATTTATTTTTTTAATATTCTTAAATTTTTTTAAGAAAAATTTATATGTAGTCCCCTCATAAAAATTTTTAATAGGTGTATATATCTTGTTCTTCCTTATGAAGAGTAAATTAGAAGTTCCAGTTTCAAGTATTTTTTTATTTTTATATAAAGCTATATCTGACATGCTATTATCTAATTTTTTAAGAAAATTTATAATTTTTTTATATTTCAAGTTTTTATGTTCTGGATCTATTCTTTTATAATTAACTAACTTAAGTGTAAAATTTAATTTCGGTTTTATTCTTTTTCTCAGTGAAATTGAAATCATTTTTCGGTTTACGGCAACTCTTAAAAGATGATCAAAATTTTTTTTTTTCTTAATTAAATTTATTTTAATAAGTTGAAGAATTTTTTTTTTTAAACCGTTTTTATCTAATCTATAAATTTTCAAAGATTTTATAAGATTATCAATATGTTCTTTAAAAAATAAAATTTTTTTATTTTTTCCAACTACTCTCATTGTAGTAAAAACCCCATAAGCATTCCAAAGATCATTAAATTTTATTTCTTTAAGATCTTTATGCTGATAAGATTTTTTTAATAATAAAGTCACCATTTTTTGTTAAAAAAGATTCTGGATGAAATTGAAAGCCATATATATCATTTTTTATATCTTCAAAGCCCATTGCTATATTAGTTTTATAACATCTCATAGTTATTTTAATTTCTTTTGATTTAAATGGCTCATATAACTTCAATGAATGATACCTCCCAACATCAAATTTTTTATTTTTTTTAAATAATTTACTTTCTGATGTAATTATTATTTTTGATTGGTAGCCATGATAAATTCTTTTTTGCTCAACTATTTTACCTTTTTCACAAAATAATATTTGTTGATACCCTAGACAAACTCCTATTATCTTTTTTTTTCCTTTAAATTTTTTATAAATTTTAGAAGTGATAGGATAATCTTTTGGTGAACCAGGACCAGGTGATAAGACTATAGTGTCACTCTTATTCAATTTTTTTTCATTAATTTCATAATAATTTGAACAATAAACCTCATCAAATTTTGAAAATTGATGCACAACATTCCAAGTAAATGAGTCTTGATGATCTATTATGTAAATCATTTATATAGCTCCAGTAATGATTTTGCTTTAATAAAATTTTCATTAAACTCTTTTTTTGCTGAGCTATCAAGAACGACACCTGATGCTGCTGATATTTCAGAAATTTTTTTAAAATTTAAAATTGATCTAATAATTATATTAAATCTCATATCTTGATTAAATTTTATATAACCAAAACTTCCAGTAAATATGTTTCTATCCTCTTTTTCTTGATCATTTAATAATTCTAAAGTTCTAATTTTTGGGCACCCAATTACAGAACCACCTGGCATCATTGATTTGATAATTTCTTTAATAGTTATATTTTTTTTTAGATCTCCTTGAATTGACGTAACATAATGAAATAAGTGCTTATATTCCTCTACAAATTTTTCTTTTATAATTTTTACACTTCTTGGCTTACAGATTTTAGATAGATCATTTCTCTCCATATCAACAATCATGTTATGTTCTTTGGTCTCTTTATTATTATTTTTAAAAAAATTTAAAGCATTTGTAATATTCATATTACTTTGTTTCTTTAAAGTTCCTGCAATAGGTTTAGTAATTATTTTATTTCCTGATTTTTTAATCAATGTTTCAGGAGAACAACTAACAATAGAAAAATCCTTATCTCTGATCATAAAAGACTCAGGTGCTGAATTAACTTTCATTAATTTCCAAAAAAAATTAATAGGATTTATTTTAGAATGATTTTTGTACTTAGTGCAAATTTTAATTTGATAAGTTTCGCCTTGTCTTATTTTTTTTGAAAAAATATCGAAAATCTTATTATATTTATTATAATCTATATTTAGTTTAAATGAAGAGAGTATCTGCGTATCATAAAAAAAATTTTTAAATTTAAATTTTTTTAGTGTAGATATAACCTTAATATTTTTTCTAATTTTTATAATAGTCTCTGGTTTATAGAATAATCCTTTATAAAAATTAATTTTTTTTTGATTTTTTATTTTGATATTCAATAAATTACATAAAATTTCGTAACCAAAAAATCCTATATATAAGTCTGTTTCTTTACTAGTTTTTTTTTTATTAAACTTGTTTAAGAAACTATTAATGTTTTTATTATTTAAAATAATCTTTTTTGAAAAATCAGTATAAATATTATATCCATTTTTTACTTTATATATAATCAATCCTTTATCTGATTGATAAAGTTTCTCCAAGAATGGATTAAATTTAAATTTATACTTTTTGTAATCTTTCAACTGGCTGCTCTTTTATTGGTAAATGTATTAAACCAGCAAATATAGACAATGCAATGGCCAAATACCACGCATAGTTATATGAGCCATATAAATCATAAAATAAACCGCCCAAATAAGCTCCAAAGAATGAACCTACTTGATGACTTAAAAAAACTAGTCCATATAACAATCCTAAATATTTTGTTCCAAATATATGAGCTACTATTCCGCTCGTTGCTGGAACAGTAGACAGCCATAAAAAACCAAAACTTGCTCCAAAAATGATAGAACTAATAGTGCTTGGTGGTGTAAATATAAATAAACAAATTGAAACCCCTCTCAAAAAATAAATTGAACTTAGGATTATCTTTTTACTAATTTTTGTAGATAGATAACCACTAAAAAGAGAACCGAAAATATTAAAAAAACCAATAAGAGACAAAATCATAGCTGCTGTCCAATCTTCTAAACCTCTATCAAATACATATTTAGGAACGTGAGTACCGACTAAAGTAATATGAAATCCACATACAAAAAAACCTGCAGTCAAAAGAACATAGCTTTTATTTTGGAATGCCTCCTTTAATGCACTTAAAGTGTTTTGATTATCTAGTTTTTCTATCGATTGAGTAGAAGTTGGAGATCTTACGAAAAAGGATATAATTAAACCTAACGTCAAAAAAAACATAAAATAAATTAAAGTTTGAACCCACCCATTATTTTGAAGAGAATAGTTTGTATATATTGGTGATAAAAAATAACCAAATGAACCAACCGCAGTAACAAAACTCATCGCTATTGTTCTATTTGATAAAGGAAAATGTTTTCCAACGATAGACATTGGAATACTTATTGCTGTACCACCACATCCTATTCCAACTAAAACTCCTAAGCTTATCTGAAAGTAAATACCAGTATTAGGGCCATTAAATAAAAAATAAATTCCCAATATATAAAAAATGAAAGCCAAGCTGATTGCTTTATGTCCACCATATTTATCAGCTATAGCTCCAAAAATTGGACCAGATAAACCCCACCCTAACATTTGAATACCAATAGCTAAGCCAAACTCGGTATTAGATATTCCTAAGTCATTATTAAAATCAACAAAAAACATTCCAAAAACTTGTCTTACACTAAGTGATATTAAAACAACCAAGCATGCTGCAATTAGAGTTATTAATGCCGATTTATTTTGTATAAAATTTTTTGTAGTCATTTAATATATTTAATAGATCTTTTTAAATCTTCTATCAAATCTGCTGGATCCTCTAAGCCAATATGAAGTCTAACTAAATGTTCATCTTTTGATAAATTTAAAAATTTTCTATTTCCTTGTTCTCTTTTATCTTGATACAAAGCTAAACTTTCAAATCCACCCCAACTATACCCATAACCAAATAGTCTTAGTGAATTAACAAATTTAATCACTGAATTTTTATTTTTAGACTTAATCTTAAGACCCATTAATCCTGATGCACCAGAATAATATTTTTTCCACATCCTAAAATTAAAAGAATCTTTTTTATGAGGATATAAAAGTTTTATATTTTTATATTTAGATAGAAATTCAGATATTTTTTTTGCGTTTTTTTCATGTGCATCTAAACGAACATCTAAAGTTCTTAAACCACGAGTGATCAAATAAGCATCATCTGGTCCAAGTCTTAAACCAGTTATTTTATTAGCCTTATCAACTTCTTTAAAAACTTTTTTATTAACAGCTAGGCTTCCACCCATAACATCAGAGTGACCTGAATAATATTTTGTAGCAGATACTATTGACATATCAAAACCTAATTTAATAGGTTTTAAAAAATATGGAGTTCCCCAAGTATTATCTATTGCTGTTAAAATTTTATTTTTTTTAGCAATCAATAATATTTTTTTTAAATCTTGAAAATCAAATGAATTACTTCCTGGGTTTTCAACAAAAATTAGTTTAGTTTTTTCGGTAATTTTTTTTTCTAAAGTTTTTAAGTCATGGGGGTTATAAAAATGTGTTTTAATATTAAACTCCTTTAAAAAATCTTCTGTCAAAACTCTAGTGGGCTTATATATTGGGTCGGAAACAATTATTTCATCTCCAGGTCTCGTAACACTAAAAATTGCTAAAAAAACAGCTCCAAATCCTGTTGGTGTTAAGAATACATGATAAGACTCTTCTAATTTATTAAGTATTTTTGAAAGAATGTATGTGGTTGATGTACCTTGTCTACCATAGTCAAAATATCCGCCAGTAGGATTTCTTTTACCTTTATCTTGCATTCTTCTAATATCTTGAATTGTTTTAAAAATAATAGTGGAAGCTCTTACTACAGGAGGATTAACAGACTGATTATGGTAATCTTTAGCTGTATGTTTTAAAAATGTTTTAAAAGATTTAGACATAAAAAAATTGATAAGTTCATTTTAGAATGCTATATCCCTCAAATAACGTCAATACAATTATAAAATAGAATAATATGGGATATCCAAAAAAACACAGGGGTCGAAGAAAACAGGGCTCTAAAAAAAGAAGAGCTAAAAGAAAAAGTAAGAAAAAATAGTTTATCTGATGGATGACATCAAGAAAGCTAAATTTATAAGCATCTGGATATTTATTGTTCCATTTGTTGCTATCAATTCTTGTTTAATACTGATTACTCAGTTCCATGAATTATTTCCAGAACCAGCATCAGTTATACATTGGACATTTCCATACATAGATGGTGGTGCTTCAATAAGTAGAACGGCTAGACCTTATCCTAGTTGGTTGATATTTAAACCTGCAATGTTTTTAACTTCATATCTTCTCATAAGATATTGGATTTACAATAGGAGTATAATTAAATCTTTTAATAAAGAACATAAGTACATAAAAAGAATTTTTAACTTTGGTGTGGCATCTGCAATAGCTTTAACTCTTCATTCAATTTTTCTTGGTATAAAATTTGATTATGATTTATATAAACTTTTTAGAAGAATAATATTACTTTCATTTATAATTTTTGAATTAGTGGCTCAAGCTTATCTAGTTGCAACATTTTACTCTTTTAGAGAAAAATTATTACCGTATATAGATCCAAAGATATTGAAGCTAAAGTTAATTTTAGTTTCTATACTTATAATTGTTGCTACAATAAGTATTCCTATAATTAGTTTACCAGGAAATGAATTTTTAGGATTTAATTTAAAATTTTTTAAACACGCTTTAGAATGGGATTACTTCATCGGTATTATAAGTTTTTATTTATTAACTTTTTTTATGTGGAAAAAAAAGTTAAAATAGAATAGATAATAATTGTTTCATGAAAAAAATATTAATCTCATCATTTGTTTTAGTCATATTGTTTAATAACAAAGCTTTTGCTTATCTTGATCCTGGTACGGGTAGTATCATTTTACAGGCAATATTAGGGGCAATAGCAGCTGGTGCCGCATGGTGTTCAATGTACTGGCAGAAAGTCAAGAATTTTTTTAGTAAAAAAACTAAAAAAAAAGATGATGATGTTAATTCATAAAAATATTCAAAATAAAATTAATTTAATTTTTTAAATATATAGTGGTTGGTAATTATATAGATATAAAAAAAGCAAATTTTTTAATAATTATTTCTTTTTTTCCTAATTTTATTTTTAGATCCAATCTAAATATTAATGAAATAATTTATACACTTATTATTTTTATATTACCTGCTTTATTATTAAATCAGCTTATTATGAAAAAGAAAAATTTAAATAATTTTTTTTTTAGTTTTTATATATCTTTAATAATAGTTTACGGGATCGATAATCATTTGGGTCTTTGGAATGGATTCATTTTACCATTCAAACACGATTTTATAGATTTTTTTGGAATTTTATACGTTCCAGGGATAATTCTATTTTTCGGTTTATCTTTATTGACCAGTTATTTTATTTTAGTAGGCAAAGATAAGTTTTATAAGATTATTTTAACTTTTTTACTTACTATTTTTATTTTTGGAATTATTGACCAAACTAAATCATTTAATGGAGTTATTAATTTTAAAAAGGATACTGACAAAGAGTATATTAATACAGATATTGTAATAGTTTTTGATGAGATGGCTGGCATCAATAGCTTTGAGAGCTCTAATGATGTCACACCTACTGCTAAAACTTATATTAAAGAATTTTTTAAAAAATATAATTTTGAATTCTACACTGATGTAGAATCTCTTTCTCGAAATACTGCTGCTTCTATGTCTGCGCTAGTTAATTTTTCTAAAGATATAAGTATAAGAGAGAGAGTTTTAAAAAAATCTCCCAATTATTTTATTGAATATGAGCTTACTAAAAATGTGCTTTTTAATAAATATAAAGATATTAGCATTTATCAAAATACTCATATTGATTTTTGTAATTTTACAAATGTTTCGAAGTGTGAAAGTTATAATCCTTTCATGAAAAAAAAATATTTAAAAGGTTTTAAAGATACCTATTTCACTAAAATTATTTCTATTTGGAAATTAAATGGATCTATTTCATCAATACTTTTATGGAGATCCTTAAGACAACTTAGATTAATAGATAGCATATTGGAGCCTGAAGGGCATAAGATTTCTTTTCCCAATTTATTTAAATCTTTACAAGAAGATATATCTTCAAAAAAATATGACTTTATTTTTGTACATACTCTAGTTCCTCATAGACCATATGGTTTTAATAAGAAATGTCATTATGATGGGAGCTTATCTTTAAATAATAGATATTTTTCTGTACCTAAGATGGTTAAACAACACAATATTGAGAGAAAATGTACTTTTTTTTATTTAGATATTTTTTTAGAGGAATTGACAAAAAATAATTCTATAAACTCTATTAATTTGACTATTTTATCAGATCATGGCTCAAGAATTCAAAGAACCAAAGACAGTGATCTACCATCAATTTTTGCATTTAGAAATAATACAACCAGCTATAAGGAAATAGAAGAGAAAAAAATATTACACAACTTATTTATTGAGCACTTAAAATAAATTAAGGGATTATATTTAAACAAACTATCCTTGTATCCAGCCTCCTCCTAAAACTTTATATCCCTTAGTATTTTTTAAATAAAACACACAAGCTTGTCCTGGTGCTATTCCATGTTCTTCTTCTAATAAATCAACTTTTGCTAAAGTGTCTCTAATTTCTATTTTAGCTTTAATTAATCTTCCAGTAGATCTTACTTTTACAAATATTTCTTTTTTAAAATCATTTCGATCATTAGTTATTATATTTATATCTTTCAAATTAATTTCAGTTTTGACTAAATCTTCCTTACTGCCAACTATAATTTCATTTTTATTTGCATTAATATTGACAACATATAATGGAATTTTATCTGAAACACCTATTCCTTTTCTTTGACCAATTGTGTAATTAATAATTCCATCATGAACTCCAATTACTTCGCCGTTCATATTTTTTATATTTCCCTTGCTAAATGAGTCTGGTCTTAATTTTTCTATTACAGACACATAGTCACCATTCGGAACAAAACATATATCCTGACTGTCAGGCTTATCGGCAACATTAAGATCTAGCTTTCTAGCAATATTTCTTGTTTCATTTTTGAGAAGACTTCCTAAAGGGAATCTTAAAAATTTTAGCTGCTCTTTAGTAGTATTAAATAGAAAATAACTTTGATCTCTATTTAAATCTATTCCTCGATACATTTCAGTATTATCTTCAGCGGTAATACTTTTAACATAATGGCCAGTAACTAAAGCATCTGCTTTTAATTTTTTTGTTTCTTCAAGTAAGTCTGTAAATTTTACAGTTTTATTACACTGGACGCAAGGAATTGGAGTTTCACCTTTCAAATAACTATCTACAAAATTATTTATGACTCCATCTTTAAATTTATTTTGATAGTAAAGAATTTTGTGCTCTATTTTTAATTTTTCAGCTACTCTTTTAGCATCCATAATATCCTGACCAGCACAGCATTGTTTTGATTGAGATACTTGTTTAGTATCGTCATAAAGTTTTAAAGTTATTCCTATAACATTATAACCTTCATTCTTCATCATAGCCGCAACAGTTGAAGAATCTACTCCTCCAGACATTGCAACTACAATTAAAGTATCTTTTGGTTCTTTAGCAATTCCAATAGAATTCAATTTTGTCATATTTGATGATATTTATTATTTTATTCGGTATAAGTAAATTAAATGATTTTAGATTATGAACCAGGCGATAAAGTCACTAATCCAGACCAAAAAAGTTGGGGTATAGGACAAGTTCAATCAATAATTAATGGCAAGGTTACCATTAATTTTGAAAATGTTGGAAAAAAAGTAATTAATACAGAGATTATTAAGTTAGAAAAAATTAATAAATGAATATTGAAGAAACTAAAAAAATAACACTATCCTTGTTAGATACTTTTAATAGAGCCGGTGATATTTCCTTAAGTTTGAGAAAAGCTGGATTAAAAAAAAAAAATAAATCTGATAATACACCAGTAAGTAATGCTGATATTGAAGTTAACACAATGTTAACAAAAAAGATTTACGAAATTACACCAAATATTGCCATTATTTCAGAAGAAAACTCAGAACATAAAAATGATAAAAATTTAAGAGATTTTTGGTTAATAGATCCAATCGACGGTACTAGGGATTATATTAATAACAAAGACGAATTTACTATAAATGCGGCATTAATATTAAATAATAAACCAGTTATAGGAATCATTAATGCTCCTGCTAAAAAAAGATTATTTTATTCTTATGCTATTTCAAATAGTTACGAATTAATCAATAATCAAGAAATAGAATTAATTAATAAAAAAAAGGACTATAAAGAAATAAGAGCTGTTAGTTATTCTGATGAATTAAAGCCAGAGATTTTAGCAATACATAAAAAATATAAAGTTGGCTCTTATCAAAAAATGAAAAGTTCTCTCAAATTTTGTGTTGTTGCAGCGAGTGAATTTGATTTATATGCTTCTGAACCTAGAGCATTTGAATGGGATATAGCAGCAGGACATGCAATATTGATTCATGCAGGTGGACAATTGACTGACTTTAATGGGAATGAAATTCACTATGGAAAACCAGACTTTAAAAATCCTGGTATAATTTTGAAAAATAAAAACATTACCTAATGAGTGAACAATTAAGAATAATATTAATTATAATAGTTTCTGTCACAATATTTGGATTATTAGTTTTTGTGTTTGTAAAAAACTACATAAAAAATAAGATTGATTATCTTGTAAAAAAAAAAAAATTAAAGTAACTTAATAATTTTAATATAGTCAGCTTTATCAATATCCATAATTCTCTTTGAAGTTTCAAAATCAAAACCATTTCTTGCAAGTACAGAAATATCCTTCTTATAAAATAATGTTCTATTATCTTCATTTCTAGCAGGTCCAATTCTTTTTTTTTTACAAATTTTTATACCTGAAAAAAAGTCTTGATCAGAGTTTGCTTCTTGAATTCTATCTATAGTATCTTTGATGTACTTATCCCTAATTCCTTTGCTAAAAAGATAACTTCTTATCTTGTTAATAGAGCTTCCTCTTTGAATTAAACTTCTAGATTTACTTTCCGAATAAAATTTATCACTAATGAACTTACTTTTTTCAAGGTCTTCTAAAACTATGTCAATTAAATCTTTGATATCTTGTTTTTTTTCATTAGATATTTTTACTTTGAGGTACTTTTTTAAAAGATAAATTCTTAATTGTTGTTTTGAAGGAGCATATTTTTCAATATAGGCGTAAGAGAATTTTCTCATTTCATCAATAGTGACCTCTAAAGTTTTTTTTCTATTTCTAATAGGAATCATGTTATCTTGTAATATAATACACTAAAAAATGAT
>MDSV01028237.1_pt1 | contig 27582 bp, 23 predicted proteins | sample 810851 | NCBI WGS metagenome assembly MDSV01 (sample SAMN05326640, study PRJNA326480) | marine metagenome | isolation source: seawater | place: Atlantic Ocean: North East | collected 2012 | reverse complement strand
GTCCGGACACCATAGAGCAGCATAGTGGGTAACACCCATCGTGTAAAAACACGGACAAGTGCAACAGAAAGCAAGTACAGTTAGGCTGTAGTGAAATCAGGTAAACTCTATGCGGTGCAATACCATGTATATCAGGATTTAAAGGTTGCTCGCCTTTTCTTGAGGGGTAGGTAGCTTGAAGTAATAGGTGACTGTTACTCTAGATAAATGATGGCACTCTTTTTGAGAACAGAATCCGGCTTATGTATAATTACTATTTTAAGCCAGCACGAAAGTGTTGGCTTTTTTTATATTTGCTTTATGAACAAATTTTTTCTATTAATTGCTAGTCATTTATATTTTTTTAGTTTTTCTCAAGATACTTTAATGCCTATAGTATTTCTTGATGATGTAGTTATATCTGAAGAGAATAATGGTTTTGACGTAGAAGATTTTATTTATTATGTAAAGAATGATACTACTTTTTATATGGGTTTTAAGCATTTAAGATATTATTCTCACAAATTTGAAAGTTCATTAAATATATTTAATAAAAAAAATAAAAATATTGCTAGTATAAATAAGTATGGTGATTATCACACCGATAATAATAAAGCTTGGGTATCATACGATTCAACACACTCTAATGGTAGAATGTTTAAAAGAAACGGTAAGCACCGTTTTTATACACCTGAAGCTTTTGATGAAGTTTTCTTTCCTAAAGATACAATAGATGTTTCCTTAGATATTTCAAAAGCAAAAAATAAAGGAGAGAGTCAAAACATGAGGGATGCAAAAACAGTAGGTTTTTCTATTGGTTCTGATGCTACTGAACAGAAAAAAGGAGGTTTAAATAAAAAACTAGCTGTCTTTAGTATTGATATGCAAAAATATTATGATTATACAATAAGTGATACTATTTATAATAATATAGAGTGTTATGTTTTTACAATTAAGATGAAAGATTTAGTTGATGAAAAAGATATGAAAAAAGTGCTAATTCGTAATTTAGTATCATATTTTGATAAAACTAATTTTAACGTTTTATATAGAGAGTATAAGTTTATTTATAATCATTTTTTGATATCATTGGATATTGATGTTGTTGTTCATATGGATTATGTAAATAAAAAGCATGTGCCAACTAAGATTTATTATAATGGATTTTGGAATGTATTTTTGTTTAAGCCAGAAAGAGCTAATTTTTTATTACTTAACTCTGATTATATAATAAATTAATTGTTTTAATTATATCAGTTGATTTAAAAAAAACATTTTATATTTGCGCTAGAATTATAAATAGAAAACAGCCATGCCAAAAAGAACATTTCAGCCATCTAATAGAAAAAGAAAAAATAAACATGGTTTTATGGATAGAATGTCAACTTCTAATGGTAAAAAAGTTCTTTCAAGAAGAAGGATTAAAGGTAGAAAGAGATTAACTGTTTCTGATGAAATGGGGCATAAGTAATGATTAAAACTTTAAAATACTAAGTGTTGCATTTGCAACACTTTTTTTTTATGTTTTTAATAGAATGTTAATATCTATTAATATATTATATGCAGAATAAAAAAATATAAATTATAAATTAGCAAAATGCCAAGAAATAAATCTTTAAAATCGATACTTATAATTGGAAGTGGACCAATAGTTATTGGTCAAGCATGTGAATTTGATTATTCGGGTTCTCAGGCCTCTAGATCATTAAGAGAGGAAGGGATAGAAGTTTCATTAATTAATTCTAATCCAGCTACTATAATGACAGATAATGTAGTTGCTGATCATATTTATTTAAAACCTTTGACTCCTGCCTCTATAATTGAAATATTAGAGGAAAGAGATATTGATGCAGTTCTTCCTACAATGGGTGGTCAGACAGCGTTAAATTTATGTATAGAAGTTGATGAAAAAGGCATTTGGGAAAAATATAATGTTGAGATAATTGGTGTAGATATAGGTGCAATTAATATTACTGAAGATAGAGAACAGTTTAGAAAATTAATGAACGAGATTGAAATTCCTGTTGCACCAGCTAAGATAGCAACTTCATTTCTTGAGGGTAAAGAAATTGCGCAAGAATTGGGTTTTCCTTTAGTTATTAGACCTTCTTTTACACTTGGGGGAAGTGGAGCTTCATTTGTACATACAAAAAGTGAATTTGAAGATTTATTATCAAAAGGATTACATGCTTCTCCTATTCATGAAGTGCTTATCGATAAAGCTGTTTTAGGTTGGAAGGAATATGAATTAGAATTATTAAGAGATGATAATGATAATGTTATCATAATTTGTACTATAGAAAATTTAGATCCAATGGGTATTCATACTGGTGACTCAATAACAATTGCTCCAGCAATGACATTATCTGATACAGCCTATCAAAGAATGCGTAATATGGCAATTAAGATGATGCGTTCAATTGGTGATTTTGCAGGAGGATGTAATGTGCAATTTGCAGTTAATCCAGATGATTCAGAAGATATTATAGCTATTGAAATTAACCCAAGAGTATCACGTTCTTCTGCTCTGGCTTCTAAAGCTACAGGATATCCGATTGCAAAAATTGCTAGTAAGTTAGCAATAGGTTATAATTTGAATGAATTAAATAATCAAATTACTAAGACAACTTCGGCTTGTTTTGAACCAACCCTTGATTATGTAGTAGTTAAGATACCTAGATGGAATTTTGATAAATTCCCAGGTTCTGATATTCATCTTGGTTTACAAATGAAATCTGTTGGAGAGGTCATGGCAATTGGAAGGTCATTTCAAGAAGCATTACAAAAAGCTTGTCAATCTTTGGAGATTAGTAGAAATGGTTTGGGTGCAGACGGGAAAGGAGAGACAGATCAGGATAAGATTTTACACCAATTAAAGCATGCAAGTGGTGATAGAATATTTCGAATTTATGATGCTTTAAGGATAGGTATTCCTATTAAGAAAATACATGAGTTAACAAAAATTGATTATTGGTTTTTATATCAATTTGAAGAATTATTACATTTAGAAAAGGAAATAGAAAAATATACAATTGATGATTTGCCAACAAATTTTCTTCTAGAGGCTAAAATGAAAGGCTATGCTGATAGACAAATAGCTCATTTAGTGAATTGTTTAGAAAGCCAGGTATATAATAGAAGAAAGCATGACAATATTAAGAGAGTATACAAATTAGTTGATACATGTGCAGCTGAATTTGAAGCAAAAACACCATATTATTACTCTACATTCGAAATGAATAAGGAGGTTGATGGAATTCAATTTGCTGAAAATGAAAGTAATATTAATGATAAAGAAAAAATAGTTGTTTTAGGTTCCGGACCAAATAGAATAGGACAAGGAATAGAATTTGATTATTCCTGTGTACATGGTGTTTTGGCTGCTAAAGAATGTGGCTATGAAACTATAATGATAAACTGTAATCCTGAAACTGTTTCTACTGATTTTGATACAGCTGATAAATTATATTTCGAGCCTGTTTTTTGGGAACATATCTATGATATAATTCTACATGAGAAACCTAAAGGTGTTATTGTCCAGCTTGGAGGTCAAACTGCACTAAAGCTTGCTGAAAAGTTAGAAAGATATGGAATCAAAATTATGGGCACTTCATATAAAGCTTTAGATGTTGCTGAAGATAGAGGAAGATTTTCTCAGTTATTATCTGATAATAATATTCCATACCCTCCATTTGCAGTTGCTGAAACTGCAGAAACTGCAGTCGAAATTTCTAAAGAATTAAATTTCCCTATACTAGTTAGACCTTCCTATGTTTTAGGAGGTCAAGGCATGAAGATAGTTATTAATGAAGAAGAATTAGAACACCATATCGTTGAACTTCTAAAAGATTTACCTGGAAACCATGTTTTATTAGATCATTATTTAGATAAAGCTATAGAGGCTGAAGCTGACGCTATCTGTGATGGTGACAACGTATATATTATTGGTATTATGGAACATATTGAGCCTTGTGGTATTCACTCTGGAGATTCATATGCAGTGCTTCCAACTTTTGATTTAAGTGATAATGTACGTAAACAAATAATAGATATAACTAAAAAAATTGCTATTGCTTTAGATACTGTTGGATTAATTAATATACAATTTGCTATTAAAGATGAAACTGTTTATGTGATCGAAGCAAATCCAAGAGCATCTAGAACAGTGCCATTTATTGCTAAAGCTTATGATGAACCATATGTTAATTATGCAGCAAAGGTTATGTTAGGAGCTAAAATGTTAACTGATTTTGATTTTAATCCTAAAAAAAGAGGATATGCGATAAAAGTACCCGTTTTTTCATTTGATAAATTTCCAAATGTAAATAAGGAGCTAGGTCCAGAAATGAAATCAACTGGCGAGTCTATTTATTTTATAGATGATTTATCAGATGATTATTTTACAAAAGTTTATTCTGAAAGAAATTTGTATTTAAGTAAATAGATGGCCGCTTTAGTTAAATTATTTTGCTGGTTATTTTTAATTTATTATTTAATTAAATTTTTATCAAGACTACTTTTTCCTTTATTACTAAAAAAATTTATGAAAAGTATGATGCAGAGAGGTGTTAATAATAGATACAAACACAAAAAAGATAATAATGAGGAAGGTAAAGTTGTTATTGAAAAAATGAAAAGTAAAAAATCAAAATCTAAAAATATTGGAGAATATATAGATTTTGAAGAAATTGAAGAATAAACATAATCAAATATGAATATTTTAAAAAAACATACCCCCGTTCTACTATTTTTTGCTTTAATTTCTTACGTTTATTTTTTACCAGTAATACAAGGTAAGAAAATAGAGACACATGATGTAAAAACATGGCAGGGTATGAGTAAGGAAATTTCTGATTACCGAGATCAAACAGGTGATGAGCCATTGTGGACAAACTCTATGTTCTCTGGTATGCCGGCATATCAAATATCGACATATTATAAAGCAAATTTAATTCAATATGTTGATAAGATTATAATGAAATCATTTCCCAGACCTGTAAATATTTTATTTCTTTATTTATTAGGTTTTTATCTTTTATTAGTTTCTTTAAACGTTGATTATAGGATATCTGCTATCGGTGCTATTGCATTTGCATTTTCATCATATTTCTTTATTATTATTCAAGCAGGTCATATGAGTAAAGCGCATGCTATTGCATACGTGCCTATGGTCATAGCATCTGTTATATATACATATCGAAAAAACATGTTGCTAGGAGGAGTATTAACTGCACTTACTGTTGCGCTTGAGATTTATTGTAATCATTTTCAGATCACTTATTATTTATTTCTTTTATTACTTCTAATTGGTTTAAGTGAATTTTTTAGAAATTTAGTTTTAGATCTTGTCCATAAGAAAGATACAGGTAAGATAACGTATATTCCAGAATTTATCAAAAGATCTCTAGTTTTATTGCTTGCAGGATTATTAGCATCTGGAACGGCCTTTACTAGATTGGCTACTACAATGGAGTATGGTGAAGATAGTATTAGGGGTAAATCTGAACTAACAGATAATATTGATAATAAAACATCAGGATTAGATAAGGATTATGCCACTCAATGGAGTTATGGTATTGCTGAGACAATGACATTGCTTATACCTAATTTTCATGGCGGTGCCTCTCAAGGAGAATTAGGCATAGATTCTGAATTATATCAAACTATTAAAAGAAGTCCTAACGCAAAAAAAATTATAAAGCAGGTTCCATTATATTGGGGAGATCAACCTATAGTTAATGGACCAACATATGCTGGTTCAATTGTTTTATTTTTATTTGTTTTTGGAATTTTATTTGTGAAATCAAAAATTCGGATCTGGATTTTAATTGCAACAAGTATGTCTATAATGTTAGCATGGGGAAAGAACTTTATGTTTTTAACAGACTTATTTCTTAATTATTTCCCAGCTTATAATAAATTTAGAGCTGTTTCAACTATATTGATAATAGCAGAATTAACTATACCTTTACTAGCTTTTTATGCATTAAATAAATTAATTAAAGATGATAATCTATTAATTGTAGATAAAAAGAAATATTTAAAATTAGCTTTTTATATTACTGGTGGAATTACACTATTTTTTGCTTTAATGCCATCACTTTTCTTTGATTTTGTTGGTATGCAAGATTCACGTTTGGAAAAAATGGGTTGGCCTATTGAGGCATTACAAACAGATAGAGCCACATTATTATCAAATGATGCTTGGAGATCTTTTTTCTTTATTCTTTTATCTTTCTCTACTTTATGGTTCTTTTTAAAGAAAAAATCTGAAAAAATTGATATATCAAAGCAAGTAATTTTAGTTATAGGACTATTAGTTTTAGTAGATATGTGGACAATTAATAAAAGATATCTTAATGATGATATATTTGTAAGAGCTTCTAAAATTGATAGACCTTATACTAAAACTGCAGCAGATCAACAAATATTGAAAGATAAAACATTAAATTATAGAGTTTTCAATCAAAGTGTTAGTACATTTAATGATGCAAGTACTTCTTATTTTCATAAATCAATTGGAGGTTATCATGGAGCAAAACTAAAAAGATACCAAGAGGTAATAGAAAAACATATTTCACAAGGAAATATGAAAGTTATAAACATGCTAAATACCAAATATTTTATCACTCAAGATGGTAAGGTGCAATTAAATCCAGGAGCTTTAGGTAATGCTTGGTATGTAAAAAAAGTTGATATAGTTACAAATGCTGATGAAGAGATTGCTGCTTTAAAAGATTTTAATCCTAAATTAACCGCTTTGTTAGATGAAAGATATGTATCTTATTTTTCGGATATTTATAAATCTTCAGAAATCTCTTCAAATTTATTAATAGATAGTTCTAGTCACTTAAATTCTACAGTAATATTACAAGAGTACGAACCAAATTATTTAAAATATAAATCTAATTCAGAAAGTAGAGGAACAATTGTGTTTTCAGAAATATTTTATGATAAGGGTTGGAATGCATATGTTAATGGTAAATTACAACCTCATTTTAGAGTTAATTATATTCTTAGAGGAATGAATATTGATAGCGGTGAGCATGTTATAGAATTTAAATTTGAACCAACTACATATCATAATGGTGAAAAGATATCGCTAGCTTCATCAATTACTTTATTATTATTATTATTATTATTTTCTTTAATTAAAGAACACAGAAAATAATGAATAAAGTTTTAGTCATTTCTTACTACTGGCCACCAATGGGTGGTGGTGGTGTACAAAGGTGGTTAAAAACAATTAAATATCTAAGGCAATATAAATGGGAGCCCGTTGTTTTTACTGTAAATAATTCTGATATTTCTTTATATGATGAAAGTTTGTTATATGATGTTCCTGATGGTATTGAAGTTATAAGTTCAAATATCTGGGAACCCTTTTCATTATATAGGATTTTTACTGGAAAAAAGGGTGAAAAGATTAATCCTGGTTTTTTGTCAAAAAAGAAAGGTGTAAGTTTTTTGAATAATTTGTCAATATGGATTAGAGGTAATTTTTTTATTCCAGATGCAAAGATGTTTTGGTATAATCCAGCTATTAAAACTATATCTAGATATTTAAAAAACAATAAAGTAGATGCTATTGTCTCTACAGGTCCTCCTCATACAACTCATTTAATTGCATTATTTATAAAGAAAAAATTTGATATACCTTGGTTAGCAGATTTTAGAGATCCTTGGACTAATATAGATTTTTATGACAAACTTAAATTAACAAAATGGGCAGATAAAAGACATAGGCATTTAGAAATGAATGTACTATTAAATGCTAATAAATTAGTTACAGTTAGTGAAAGTTGGGCAAAAGATTTCTTGAATATTTGTGGTAGAAAACCGGATGTTATTACAAATGGTTATGATCCCGCTGATTTTTACAAAGCAGGTAAAGTAAAATTAGATAAAAAGTTTACTTTAGTTCATATAGGATCACTTAATAAAGATAGAAATCCATTTAATTTTTGGAAAGCTTTAAAAGATGTAATTATTCAAATGCCTGAAATTTTATCTGATTTAGAAATTCAATTAATTGGTCCGATTGATATTTCTGTAAAAGATGAATTAGAAAAAAATAAATTATTAGATATTACTAAACTAGTTGACTCTTTACCACATAAAAAAGTTATTAAACAATTAATAAAATCCCAAGTTTTATTATTGTTTCTAAATGATGTTTCAAATATAAATGGAGTAATACCAGGTAAAATGTATGAATATATTGGTGCAAAAAGACCAATATTGTGTATTGGAAAAAAGTCAGGTGATGCATCTAAAATAATTAAAAAAACAAAATCTGGAGTAGTAGTTGATTTTAATGATATTAAATCAATGAAAAAGGAAATTATATCAGCATATATAAAATTCAAGAATAAAACTCTTAAGGTTGATGAAAAAAATCATAATGATTATAGTCGAAAAAAACTTGCTGGAGATTTTTCTTTAATTTTAAATGAATTAATTTCTTAGTGAAATTTTTTTTGTTTTTTTAATTTTTCATAACGTTCTATATCTCTTTTTGAGAAAACTTTTGCTGGGTGTCCTCCGGCAATGCTATATTTTGGAATGTCATTCACAACAACACTTCTAGCTTGTATTATCGCTCCTTCTTCAATTATCACACCACCTAAAATCATTACATCATCTCCTAGCCATACATTATCACCTATTATAATATCTTTATTTATAATTTTTTTATCATATGGTATAGCTTCACCATTATAGTTATGTATTTGAGTAATCATTTTGCAATTTTTTCCAGAGTGAAAATTATCACCAATCTTTACCTTTCCTCTACCCGTAATTATCATTCCATTAAAATTAACATTTTTTCCTAATTCAGTATTTCTATTTACTTTACTATACCCCATAACCTTTAATGGATAATTATATTTTTTACATTGATTTTTAACAATTAATGAAAAAATTATTGCTAATGGTTTTTTAAATAATTTTATAAATTTCATAATTTATTATTTTAATAGCCAAGGCATTTTATATAATTTATTTGCATAATAAAAAACAGTGATAAATAGTAAACCAAATGTAATGATTAATCCGTAACCAGCTCCTATTATACCAAATTTTACTATTAAATAATAATTTATAAAAGCCCCAACTATTGAAACTATTGTTGTAATATATGAGAGAATTTCAGTTCTTTTTGTATATACTATATAATTAGTTACCAGATAATACAACCCATTCATCAAAAATCCAATTGCAATTATTCTTGAAACAAATATTCCTGAATGAAATCTTTCGTCAATAAATAAATAATAAATATATGGGACAGTTATTATAAATAATATCGTTATAACTGTCATCAATAACATAGTTTTATATGTTTTATATACTAAACTCTTTTTAATTTCTTTTGAAGGATTAGAATTTAAAATTTCATATAAATTAGGCGCCCAAGCTTGATTAATAGAAGTCATTAGTAATAATACCGCTCCAGCTATTTGAAATGCTACTGAATATATCCCTAAGGCTTCATTATTTATAATACTTGAAAGAAAAAATTTTGATGAAGAGGCTAGTAGTATACCAGCTATTGCATGTGGTAATAGTGGTATTCCAAATCGCAGAATTCTTTTAATGTCTATTTTATTAATATTAAAATTTATAATTTTTATTTTAAATAAAATAAATACACCTAAAGCAGTAGATAGAATAAATGCACCTACAATTCCAAATATTCTTCCTTCCCATCCAAATCCAAAATAAACTATAAATAACAATGATAATAATACATTAATAATTGTTAATGTAATTTTAAATTTTCCAAAATTAAAGGGTTCTTTTTTTGCTTGAAATATTATAGGAATGAAAATAGGAATTATTTGAAATAAAAGAAATACAGGTATTAGATAAATTAGATATTCAGGAATTTGAAAATATTTAATTATAGGTTCTTTAATTATTAAATAAATTAATTCTAAAAATAAAAATCCAAAAATAGGAATGATAATTGCAGAACTTACTAAGGATTTATATTCTTCAAAAGGAATATTTGAATATTCCATTGTCAATAATCTTTGTGAATTCATTATTACAAAAGGGAGAGAAAGAGTCATTAATAATTGAACCATAGATAAAACTCCATAATCTTCAGGTGTTAAATAGCTTGTTAGTATTGGCAATAATAAAAAAGGTACCGATGCATTTATAATGTTAACACTACTATATGATAATATTTCATTTTTTAGACTCATTTAGTATTTTGTTCTTTAAAGAATAAATTTAATTTTTATAATTAATTTTCACTAAATATTATATTTACTATTACTTAACGTCTTTTCCTCTATATTTATTTGTCTTACTTCTTGTATTTGTGTTTTATCAATGCATATTTTTTGCAATAATTTAAAATTTAAATTATATATGTAGACGTATCCGGATGAACTGCCTCTGTCATTTCTTTTGTGTGCAATTTCTGAACCGCCTAAAATTAAATATTTATTAGAAACTGAAAGTCCTCTTGTAAATGTGTTTTCATGTTTTAAAATATCTTTTTTTTCTGAAGATAAAGCCCCTTCAAGTGATTTGCAGAATAGTATTTGATTTTCGTCTATATATATATTGTGACCATTTGAACCTGTTGTTTTTTTTATTTCGATAATATTGTAATTGTTTTTATCTAATTTGTAAATTTCACTATTTCTTGATGATTTCTTTGTTTCGTTATGAGCAAATAAATAAATAAATTTTTTATATCTAAAAATGGAATTAAAATGGTTGTAATTACTAGAAGATCTGCCATTTAAAAGCTTACCATTTGGATAAATTATATTGTCATAATTTTTCCAATGTATATTTTTTTTGTTATAAATCTTATTATAAATTAGTATTGAATTATCATATGTATTTGTTACATATAAATTTTCATCAATAAAATCTATTTGGTGAATACCTTTTGATAGACCTCTAATCACTACATATGGTTTTATTGCCTTTTTATTTTTTAATGAAAAAGAAATAATGTTTCCATGAAATCCAGTAATATGAAAAGCATAGTAATTACTTTTGTGTTTCGTTAATCCGTAAAACCCCTTGTTTTTAAATAATTGAATTATTTCTCCACTATTATATAGTAATAAACCTTTTTTTTGAGTTGAAATTAGAAAATTTATGTCTTGATTAACACCTTCATTTATAAACTCTGTAAACTTTATATTATCAGCTTTTAATTTATTAAAATAATATATTAACGAAAAAACATCTCCTAATTTACTGAATGCAATTTTGCTATCATAAAAGTTCATGAATTTATTATAGAATTTAATTATTATTTTATTCATTAAATTATATGATTTTTGGTTTATAGTATTCAATGAATTTATTCATGTATTCTATACCTGAAACATCAAATAAAATGGTTTTACAATTAAATAAAACTCCTTCATATAATGCAGTAGAAAATACACCTGCTTGATATTCACTTTCTGCTAGACACTTATGTAAATTTATGTTTTTAACAATAGATATATTATATTTTTCTTTAAGATATATTAAGTCTTTATAACTATCAAAATGTTCATATTCATTAGGGTGTAATTTGAAAGTTATTTGAAATTTTTTGAAATAGTTTATATTTTCTTTTATTTTTTTTACAATTGATTTTGTAACACCACCTTGTCCAAAAATAATAAGTGTGTTTTTAATTTTCTCAGTGTTTTTATATTCTTTTGTTTTTTCTTCTAAAAAGTGAAAAGGTTCTATTTTAATATTTTCTTTTTTAATAGAAAAGGATATTAAATTTTTCCAATATTCATTCCATACATGTAATTTATTTGGAAAATAAAGATAGTTAAAGCTATTTGGAAAAGAGTATCCTAAATGATATTTGCTAAACGTGCCATGTTGTATTTCAATTATTTCAATATTTAAATCATGTGCTGCTTTTATCAATTCTCCTCTACCATATGATATTATTATATATATTTTTTTAGGACTTGTTTTTTTTAGTAATTCTAAATAATATTTATATGTCGGTATAAATTTTTTTGTATTGTGAATTAAAAATTCTTTTATATTAAAATCACAATATTTATTAATTTCAGTATTTAATTCATTAAGTTTATTTTCAGTATTTTTTTGTATTTGTATTTTAATAAATTTATCTTTAATATTTCTTAGTAGAAAAATCTTATCAAGATATTTTGTATAATATTTTTTGGTTCTTTTATGCTTTCCTTTAAATGGAGACTCAAAGTCAATAAATGATTTATTTTTCATTATTAATTGTTTAATTAACTTATATGAATATATATCTATATATTGATTTTTATGTTCCTTGCTTATTGGGTGTGAAAAAATTAAAACATCCTTCTTTTTAAGATTAGATAAATTGTTCTGAAAAAAACTATTTTTAATTAAATTTATAGAATAAGTAATTTTTTTAAGTTTACTAGTTTTATGATTAAAAGATTGATCAAAAACACCTGTTAATTTTCCTAATTTATAATAAATATCCATTCTATAAGCTGCCCACGGATGTATTTCATTTATCTTTAAATTTAAAAGGTCATATTTTTCTTCTAAATACCAAATAAATTCACATAATTCTTTGATGTTTTTATTTTTCAAAAAGAGATAATTATGTTTTTTTTTATTCATTTTTTTTTCTCCCATTGCCAAGATGAAATCATACCATCTTTTAAACTTTTTTTTGAGAGCCACTCTAGTTCATTTTTTGCTAAACATGTATCCGCAAATATTTCTTCAATATCTCCTTCTCTTCTTGGGCCAAATGAGTAATTAATTGTAATATTATTACTTTTTTCAAATTCTTTTATTGCTTCTAAAACACTTGTACCCGAACCTGTTCCAATATTAAACGCGTATTTGCCTTTCTTTTTATATAAATAATTGATGGCTTTTACATGTGCAATTGCTAAATCTACAACATGTATATAATCACGTACACATGTTCCATCGCTTGTTTTGTAATCTGATCCATTGATTATTATTTTTTTTCTTTTTCCAATTGCTGTTTCAGCTATAATTGGAATTAAATTATTTGGTTTGTCAGGTGAGCAATCCCCAATTAGTGAGCTTTCATGTGAACCTATTGGATTAAAATATCTTAGAGATATATGATTTACTTTATATTTTTTTAATAAATCCTCACAAATTTGTTTAGTTTCTCCATAAGGAGAAGATGCTTTTTTAAATGGTGCATTCTCTTTTACAGGTAATTTATCAGGCATGCCATAAACAGTACATGAAGATGAAAATATAATTTTGTTAACATTATACTGTATCATATTCTCTAATATTACTTCAAGTGAACCTATATTATTTTTAAAGTATTTTTCAGGATTTTTTACAGATTCTTCAACGGATTTATAAGCAGCAAAATGAATAACGCCTCCAATGTTTTGTTCTTTTTTAAAAATATTATTGACATCATTTTTTTTTGTGCAATCTATTTTATAAAACTTGATTTTTTTACCTGTAATTTTTTCAATTCCATGGATATTTTTAATAGATGTATTGCATAAATTATCAAGAATAATTGGTGTATATCCAAAATTAATTAATTCAACTATTGTATGTGAACCTATATATCCAGCACCACCAGTTACTAATATTTTTTTCATTAGAATGTTCTATTTATACCAACTACCCATCTCATTTGAATAAAATCTTCATCTCCTGATGGAGGCCTATTTAAAAATAATGGCATATCTAATCTTATTGTTATTGGCTTTATTGTTTCAGTTGGTCCAAAATTTCTAAATGTATATAAAAAGCCTATACCAGCATCAATTCTAGTATCATTTAGAATTTCTTGATAATTGTCTTTTGTTATCTTTTCATTTGTAATCACACCTAAATCAGAAAATAAATATGATTTTATATTTTTTATAGTTCTAGGTAGGTATGAACTTATATCTACTTCAGTATTAAAACAAGCACCACTAATCCCGTTATAGTCATAGGATTTTATGCTTCCATCTTCATTAAACACAGGGGCTAAATAGCCACTATATCCTCTTAAGTTTAATCCACCCCCCATATGAAAATGATTAGTTGTATAATCATAGTTTTTATAATCACTTGCAATAATTCCATCAGATCTAGTAAATTTTGAATTCATTAAATCTTCTTCATTTGCGCCAGCAAGGAAAAGCTTGCTTTCTTCTGCCCATCTTTCACCAGAACCAATTTCTATATATGCTCTTGTATTTATCTTAATTCTATTTTTGTAATTTTTATTAACAACAGAACAAATTAATTTGTTGTAATCATAATCGCTAAATATTGCAGATGATTTTAAAGCTATATTAATTGTGCCAGAACCACCATAATAATTATATTTATGTTCAAGATTTAGATCTATTCTATTATTATATTTTCCTTTAATCCAATTACTATTTACTAGATAATTAGTATTATTTCTATAAAGTGATAATACTTTGATACTTAATTTATTTTTTTTCTTGTTATCATATTTTAATAATTGTACACTATTTGTGTATAGTCCCGCAATATAATCTGCATTTAAATTTATTTTAGTATTTAAATTTAACATATCTAGATTCGTATTATAATTAAATTTATAGGAGTAATAATCATAAGCATTTGGATTATTAATACTATCTTTTTGAGATATACCAGTGTTGAACCATAAAGTTGTGTTAAATATATGATGATGCCTCATATATCCACCATTCAAATTTAAACCTGCTTTAATTCCGTCATAATTGTTCCACCATATATCTGGTCTGTATTTTACTTCATAATTTCTCCAATCAGGATATTGGTTGATTAATGCATCAAAATTATAACTGATATTATTTTTTGAGCTATTATCTGGCATATAAGCATCAGCAAGTCTATTAGTAGGATCAATTATTACTTCTTTAATTCCTGAAGGAATATTTAAAGTTGTAGTGTATTCAGGATGAATTAAATCCCATCCATGCCACTTAGGTAATATAGTAGCATTTGTTTTCTTAATAAACCAGTTATTTGGAATGTGATAGTTGAAAATCTTTCCATTATTTGCTATTACTTGAAAATCAATAGGCATTTGCATTCTAGATTTTCTTTTAAATTTTACACTATTTCCCTTTACACTTACAGAATAATCAATTCTTTTTTTTGTATTTAGCCATTGGTCAAAAAACCAGTTTAAATCTATTTTAGTAAATTTAATAATAGAATTTCTAAAATCTTCATTGTAAGGATGTGCCATTTTCCATGTATTGAAATAATTTTTCATAGCATCCAAAAATAATTCATCACCTAAAACATACTGAAGATTATATAACATTGCTGCAGTCTTATAATAAACATGTCTATACCCATTTCCGTGTCTTATAGCGCCATTAAAACCATCAGAATGAGTAGATATTACCGGGTCATTATATTTTGTTGCATCATTTATATAGGAGTAGTAAATTTCACTATCTATTGCTTTTATAGGCCTTTCAAATTTTTGTTTCCATTTTTCTTTTGATTTAAACTCTTCCATATTTTCACCATCAATTTTTATCATGGCCCATGCTGTAAGAAATTGTGTAAATCCTTCGTCTAGTAAAGCTCTATAAGTTTCATTATTCCCAACTTGTCCAAAAAACCACATATGTCCAATTTCGTGCGCAAGTAAATCTCTATAGCTAGGGTCGCTTCCTCCATCTAATGTAATCATAGGGTATTCCATACCACTTCTAGCATCTGCAACAATAACTTTATGATATACATACATGCCGAAATCTTCCGAAAATACCTTCAAACACTCAGCTCCAAAGTCAGCTGCATTTTGCCATTTGCTTGCATGTGGTTCTTGTACTAGAGAATAACAAGTTTTGTTTTTCCATTTAGCTTCTCCTATTCTGTAGGTTGGATCAGCTGTGAATGCAAAATCATGAACATTTTCTGCGTGGAAAATCCAGGTTTTTCTTTCATTTTTATCATATGGAATTATAACTGAAGGATCAGAATTCCATACTTTATCTTTGAAATTTTTAACATCTAATTTTTTCCTAAGAGATTTAGGTAGCATTTTCTCTCGATTGGTTAAAAAACCTGTTGCTTCAACAATAAAGTTTGATGCAAAAGTTAACTCAACATCAAAAGCGCCAAAATTTCCGTAAAATTCTTTACCTAAGTGCTGATCTGTAGTCCATCCAAATTTGGCATCGTAAACACATATTCTTGGATACCAGTGTACTCCATTATAATGTTTGTTTCCCCACGCATCAAAAACAGTCATTCTTCTTCTAACTTCTCCAGCATCAAAATGTGTTTTAAACTTAATATCAAAAGTGATGTTTTCATTTGGCAGCAGACTATTTTGAAGATATACTTTAAGTATTGTATTGTCTAATTCTGTTTTTACATCTTTTCCATTTACTTTAATAGTTTCTATAATTGTTCCAAGTTTTTGATTCTCATAAATCCCATATTTTGGTAATTTTTTATTCTGTTTATACAGTTCATCTAGATAAGAGTCAGGTTGAAAAGCGTTTTGATATAAATGGAAATACACGTAATCAAGTTGATCAGGAGAATTATTTGTGTATGTTAAGCTCTGTGTAGCATCAATAATGTCAGTTGTTTCGTCAATATTTGCTTTAATGTTATAATATACATCTTGTTGCCAATATCCAGGATGAGGCATTTTATTTTTCCAATAATTTGGATTATCAATATTTTGATATGAGTTTGGAGGTAATAGAGGGTTGTATTTTGTTTGTCCTAAAGAAAAAAAAGATATCAGTAAACTAATATTTAATATTAAAAAATTCTTCATAATTTGCTAATTTAGTTGCGAATTTACAATTCTTGTTTTGAAATAACATTCTTTTTCTTAGCATTTAAGATGCTAGTGTTTAATTCAAAACCAGTTAATAGTATTATACAATTTAAATATATCCACGTTAGAATTATAATTAATGTTCCAATTGATCCATAAATCTTATTATATTGTGAAAAATGATTAATATAGTAATTAAATGCAATACATGTTGCAATAATAAATATTGTTGAAAATATTGAACCTAATGAAAAAAGTTTGAATTTTTCTTTTATGGCAGGTCCAATATTAAATATAATTGCTATTCCAACAAATAACATAAAACTCATTAATCCCCATTTTGAAACTAAAATTATTTTGGCATAATATGCAGAAATAATTTCATAGTTGTATAAATAATTCACTAATCCTTTACCAAAAATAATTAAACTAATAGTGATAATCAGAATAAAACCTAAAATTAAAGTAAGAAGTACTGAAAGAAATCTTTGTTTTATTATTGTTCTATTTTCTTTAATGTGACAAGAGGCATTAAGAGCTTCAATTAAGGCATTTATTCCATTTGTTGAGAAATAAATGGTTAATATAAAACCTATAGATAATAAATTAGCTCTAGGATTATTAATTATATCTTCCAATGCGGTGAATGCTATTTTGTTAGTGGAGGGAGGTAGAATGGTTTCGATCATGTCCAATAAATTTTCTTGCAGTCCTTCTATTGGTATATACGGTATAAGAGAAAATAAAACTATTATTGATGGAAAGAATGCAAGAAAAAAATTAAATGCTAAAGATGAAGCCCTAGTCGTTATTGATCCATGAGTAATTGCAGTTGAAAATGAACAAAAAACATCAAATATACTTAAGCCATTTAAACCATAAAGTTTTATATTTTTTAAAAAAAATATAAATTTCATATTGCTTTTAAGCTTAAATCAAAGTTTTTGATAGAATTTGTAAGTTCTCCTAATGAAATGTAATCTACATTACAATTTGCATATTCTTTTATTGTATTTTCTGTAATTCCACCTGATGATTCTATTTTGTATTTTTTGTTAATTAAATCAACTGCCATTTTAGTTGTAGAAATATCAAAGTTATCTAATAATATCCTATCTATTCCTCCACATTTTAATACTTCTTCTAATTCTATAATATTTCTAACTTCGATAATAATTTTTAAATTCTTGTTTTTTCTTTTTAAATATTCTTTAGTTTTTTTAATGGCTTTCTCTATTCCTCCTGCAAAATCAATGTGATTGTCTTTTATCATAATCACATCGTAAAGACCAAATCTATGATTTGTTCCTCCTCCAATTCTTACCGCCCATTTTTCTATAAATCTATTTAAAGGAGTTGTTTTTCTAGTATCAAGTATTTTTGTTTTACTTCCTTTAATAATTTTGCAAATTTGATATGTTTTTGTTGCTATTGCGCTCATTCTTTGCATGCAATTTAGTACTAATCTTTCAGATTTTAATATAGAATGAGCATTTCCAATTATTTTAAATGCTATATCATCTTTTTTCACTTTTAATCCATCTTTTAATTTTTTTTCAATTTTTAAAGAAGGATCGATTCTATTAAATATTTTTTCTGCTAATTCTATTCCTGCAATAATGCCATCATTTTTAACTATAAGAACAGCTTTTTTTTTTGTATTATTATTTATTGTAGCTATTGATGTATGATCTCCATCTCCAATGTCTTCTTTTAGTGAATTTTCAATAAACTCGTTTATTTGTATTTTATGCATTTATTTCAAAATCTGTAATATTGCCAAAAATACAAAAATGAAAATTCTTTTATTAGCAATAGGTAAGATTAACGATCAATATTTATCTAATTCAATAGAAAAATATACTAGTAGAATTAATCACTACGTAAATTTTCAAATAAATGATATTTTTCAAAAGAGTGCTTCTAAGAAGTTATCATTTGTTGAATATAAAAAAAAAGAAGCTGAATTAATTATGAAAAAATTATTACCTTCAGATTATGTGATTTTATTAGATGAAAAAGGAGATTTACAATCATCAATAAATTTTTCTAAAAAAATACAATCCTATATGAATAGGGGGGTAGGCAGATTAGTTTTTATTATTGGAGGGGCCTACGGAAGTTCTGAAAAAATTTTTAATAGATCTGACCATATTATATCATTATCAAAAATGACTTTTTCACATCAAATGGTAAGGTTGTTTTTTGTTGAGCAACTATATCGAGCATATACTATTATTAAAAATGAATCATATCACCATCAATAATGAATTTAGTTTTTGCAACAAATAACTTTAATAAACTTATGGAAATTAATCAATTGATTTCGAATAAGATTAATATTTTAAGTTTGAAGGATATTAACTGTTATTCAAAAATTCCTGAGACTAATCCAACTTTAATTCAAAATGCATTTCAAAAAGCTGAGTTTATTTATGAAAAATTTGGTTTAAATTCTTTTGCAGATGATACTGGTTTAGAAATAGATGCATTATTTGGAGAACCAGGTGTTTATTCTGCTAGATATGCTGGTGAAGAATGTAATGCGTCCCAAAATATTCAAAAAGTTTTAACAAAACTAGATGGTATTTCAAATAGGAAAGCAGTTTTTAAAACTGTTATAGCACTAATTATTAACGGCCAAAAATTTTCTTTTGAGGGAAGTGTGCATGGAGTTATTACATCTGATATAATTGGTAAAAATGGTTTTGGTTATGACCCAATATTTAGACCTTTAAGTTATAATCAAACATTTGCGCAAATGTCTATACAGCAAAAGGGGTCAATTAGTCATCGTGGAATAGCAATTGGTAAATTAGTTGATTTTTTATCTGAAACTAAAAACTATAAGAATATATAATTTATTATATGTCCTTAATTATTTCATTAGAAATTAATCCATTCAATTTACCTTTATTTTGAATTAAATCACGGATTATAGAAGATGAAATATGTGATGTTTTTGAAGAAGAAATAATATATATAGTTTTAATGTTATAATTTAAAATATCATTTGTTTCTTGTATTTCTTTTTCAAATATCAAATCATTACTATTTCTTAATCCACGCAAAATATATGAAGCTTTTTCTTTTTTGCAGAGATTTACTGTCAAATCTTCAATTTTTTTTACTTCTATTTTTTTATTATTAATGTAAATTCTCTTTATCCAATTTGTTCTTTTTTCTTTTGAGAATAAATATTTTTTATTAATGTTATTACCAACTCCAATTATTATTTTATCGAAGAGAGGTAATGTTTTTTTAATAACTTCCTCATGTCCTAAAGTAAATGGGTCAAAAGACCCTGCAAAAACAGCTATTTTTTTCATTGTGTAAATTTAAAAAAAAATAAAATCAAAATGAAAATATACTAAAGTGTGATAATCCATATTTTTTCAGTTCTTTATTATTTTCCTCAAATGATATGGTGTCATCATGTTCAATAATTAGACAGCCATTTTTTTTTATTAGTTTTTTTTCAAAAATTAGATCTTTAAGTGTATGATATTTTTGATATTTATATGGTGGATCAATAAAGATAAAATCAAATTTTTGCGTAATTTTTTGAAGATATTCTATTGCGTCACAACATACTGTCTCAATATTTAAATTAAAATTATCTGAATTTTTATTAATATTCTTTACACATTCATAATTTTTATCAATTGCAAATACTTTTTCACAATTTCTTGAAGCAAATTCAAATGATATACTGCCCGTCCCTGCGAATAAATCTAAAACATTTTTTTTTTCAAAATGATATCTATTATTTAATATATTAAATATTGCTTCTTTTGCTTTGTCTGTCGTTGGTCTAACAGGAAGTTTTTTGTCAAAAGTAATTCTTCTTCCTTTTTTTAATCCTGATATTATACGCATAAAATCTGATTGTATATTGCTATATTTTTGTGTATAGGTATTTCTTTCAGTTTTTCACAAAACTTAAATTCATTAGTATTTTTTAAAAACGATATATTTTTTATGTAATCATATAGAATTAGAAAATTATAATCTTCTTTTTGAATTTCACCATGTAAAACAAGTTCTATTTCTTTGGGTAAAAGATTTAATTGTTCATAAAAAAACAAAACATAATATAAAATATCTTCTTTAGTTTTATATTCAAAATGATTATGAGAGATAAGATTTTTTTTGTTGAAGCAGGTGATATTTATTTTTTTTTCAATGAAATACGCGTAAATAGTAATTTTATCTTTTTGAATTTTTGTATAGTATTCTAGAAGTATTTTGTCTTGGGATGAGTATTTTGAGAACGGAAAATATGTTTTTAATAATTTATCAATTTTTTTAGGAAAACTATATATGATTTTAGCATCTTGACTAGCAATGTCATCAATAAGAGGGTGTCCATGATTTTTAGAATTAAAATTCAAAACAGAATTTGCTTTTTCTTCTTTGAATAAAGTATTTGGTATTAATGTATTTGGACAGTTTACATATGATATGGATGTAGATGAAAAAGACTTTTTTATCAAATTATTTTCATTGATAAGTAAGCGTATTTTTTCTTCACTCTCTCTTGTATTCTTACTTGAAAATTTAAATGAATGAAGATAATCATAAGTTAATGTTTTAATATTTAATAATGTAAAAATTAAACTTTTTAAACCTACCTGAATAGATAAATGATATTCTTTTGTTTTGTTAGAATGAAATTTACTGCTTTGTATTACACGAAAATTATTCTCCCCAGTTTCCATTTAATGATGCTTCTTCCATAGAACCTACCTTAAGAAGACTATTTAAATCATAATTTTTATTTTCAGCTCTCATGCCAGTAAAAACATTTTTATATGTAGTTGAAATTTCAAATACTTGAACTAAAACTTTTCCTTTTTCTATAGTGCCAGAGCTGATTTTGTATTTTATATTTGAATTAGGAATATTTGTAAGTGTTGATATTTCTAGTGGAAAATCCTTGTTTCTTGTCTTCAAATAAGCACTGTTAAACACTGTCTGTTTTGCTAATTGATATGTTGTGTCTCTGCTAATAATGCCTATTTTAAGTGCTTCAGCATCTGTTAGAGTATCAGGTCTTTCTCCAATAGCTTTAATAATTGGCATAGAATCATTTTCTAAAAAATAAATTAAGTCATCAAAATTATTTGCATAATTATTTTTTACTTTTTTGTATGCAATTTGAACTTGTCTTAAATCTTTTAACTTTTGTATATTTTCAGCTATTCTATTTTTAGCAGCTGCTTGAAAATCAATTTCACTATTTATACTATTATAAATAAGGAAGGCTAGTATAATATTTAGAGGAATTAATATGATTGCAATTTTTTTCGTATTCATACTTTATCTTTTATTTTACAAAATTACAATTTTTGATGATATAAATTCAAAATGTTTTTTCTTTGTATAAATATTAATTTAAAATAAACAATATGAGAGTCATATCTATTTTAATTTTTAGATTATTAGGTTGGCAAATTATTAAACCTGAAATATATCCTGATAAATGTGTTATTATATTGGCACCACACACTTCTAATTGGGATTTTTTTTATGGAAAACTTTATGCTTATGTCTTAGGTATTGATGCTAGATATTTAGCTAAAAGAGAGCTTTTTATACCATTAATTAGTAATTTAATTAAATGGAACGGAGGAATACCTGTTGATAGAAAATCTTCAAATAATTTAGTTGATAATATAGTTGATATGTATAGAAAATCAAATCATTTTATTCTTGCTTTATCTCCTGAAGGTACAAGAAGCAAAGTTAAAAAATGGAAAACAGGTTTTTACTATATTGCTCAAAAGGCAAAAGTTCCTATACTATTGTTTAAGATTGATTATAGACTTAAAGAAATAGGTGTATTCAATGTTTTAAACGTTACAAACGATTATTTTAATGACATGAATTTTATTGAAAATCAATATAAAAATATCACAGCAAGACACCCTAAATTTTATAATTCTCAAATTATATAAAGTCGCTAACAAAAAATGTTGAAAAGATAATTTCAATTTCTATATTCTAGAATAAAAAATAGTTACTAAAAGTTATATTTGTATTCTAATTATTTTATTTATGGAATTAAAAATAAAAACAGATTTAGCTACTTTAGAACAAGCTTTAGAAATGGGTTTAATAGCTGAAGAATTCGATAGAATTAAAAAGATTCTAGGCCGTACACCAAATTTTTGTGAATTAAGTATTTTCGGTGTTATGTGGTCTGAACATTGTTCATATAAAAACTCAATTTTATGGTTAAAGAAATTACCAAAGGACGGTCCAAATATGCTAGTTGAAGCTGGTTCAGAAAATGCTGGATTAGTTGATATTGGAGATGGTTTAGCTTGTTGTTTTAAAATAGAGTCACATAATCATCCTTCTGCACTAGAACCTTATCAAGGTGCAGCAACTGGTGTTGGAGGTATTAATCGTGATATTTTTACTATGGGAGCAAGACCTATCGCCCAATTAAATTCTTTAAGATTTGGAAATGTAAATTTAGATAGAACAAAATGGCTTGTTAACGGTGTTTCAAAAGGTATTGGAGATTATGGGAATGCATTTGGAATACCAATAGTTGGAGGTGAAGTTTTTTTTGATGATTGTTATAATGCAAATCCACTAGTAAATGCATTTTCTGCTGGCATTATGAAGAAAGGTGATATGATTTCTGCTACTTCCTATGGTGCTGGAAATCCTATATATATTGTTGGTTCTCATACAGGAAAGGATGGTATACATGGTGCTTCATTTGCTTCTAAAGACATTACTGAAGATTCTGCTGAAGATTTACCAGCAGTACAAGTTGGAGATCCTTTTCAAGAAAAATTATTGTTAGAAGCTACACTTGAACTAGCAAAAACAGATGCAATTGTAGGTATGCAAGATATGGGAGCTGCTGGTATTACATGTTCTTCAAATGAAATGAGTGCAGCAGGTAATCATGGTATGGATTTATTTTTAGATAAAGTTCCGACAAGACAAAAGAATATGAAGGATTGGGAAATATTGCTTTCGGAGTCACAAGAAAGAATGTTGGTTGTTGTTAAGGATGGACATGAAAAGATTGTTAAAGAAATTTTTGATAAATGGGATTTGACTTGTGAAAAGATAGGTGTAGTTACAGAAGGTGATAGAGTTAGATATTTTATGTATGGAAAATTAGTTGCGGATGTTCCTTGTAAAGATCTTGTTTTAGGTGGAGGTGCTCCTGTATATGAAAGGGAATGGAGAGAACCTGAATATTATAAAAAATGGAAAGAATTTACATTAGATGATATTAAGCAACCTGAAGATTTAATTGAAGTATCTAAATTTTTAGCATCTAACGAAAATATATCATCTAAAAAATATATTTATGAACAATATGATTCTATGGTTGGAACTGTAAATATGAGTACAAATTATGCAACTGATGCTGGTATAATTAATTTAAAAAACACAAATAAGGCTTTAGCAATGACTGTAGATTGTAATGCTAGAATGGTTAATGCTGATCCTGAGCAAGGATGTGCAATGGCTGTTGCTGAGGCTGCTCGTAATATTGTTTGTTCAGGAGGAGTTCCTTCAGCTATTACAAATTGTTTAAATTTTGGAAACCCATATAATCCTGAAGTATATTGGCAATTTGTTGGTTCCATTAAAGGTATGAGTAAGGCGTGCAAAAAATTTAAAACACCAGTAACTGGAGGTAATGTTTCTTTTTATAATCAAACTAATATTGACGGAAATGAAATTCCTGTTTTTCCTACTCCTACTATTGGAATGCTTGGTATTGTTGAAGATAAGTCACACATTACTTCTTTATCATTTAAAGGTAAATCTGATTTAATTTATATGCTTGGGGAATCTCAGAATAATATATCTTCATCTGAGTACTTGTCTTCCTTTCATAAGATTAAGGAATCTTCTGTTCCAAATTTTGATTTAGACGTTGAATATAATTTACAAGAAACATTAAAAAAGTTAATTCGTTGTAGATTTATAGAATCAGCTCATGATATTTCTGATGGCGGTTTATTTATAACTTTATTAGAAAGTTCATTAGAGAAGAATTTAGGTTTTGATATAACTACATGTTCAGAAACTAGAGAAGATGCTTTTTTGTTTGGTGAAGCACCTTCAAGAATTATTGTATCGGTAAGAGAAACACAAGAGGATCAATTTTTAGATTTATTAAATGGAGAAAAAACATCATGTTTGCTTTTAGGTCATGTAACTAAAGGAGAAATACGTATAGATGATAAAGTGTACGGAGATATTAATGAGTATAAAGATCTCTATTTAAATTCTTTAACAAATAAACTAAAATAAATTTTTAGAAATTTAAAATTAATTTTCCGTTTAATTGTCTTGATGTCATATAATTTGGTACGGCGTATTGTCTTCCCGTAATATCAGAAATCCAAATGTATGAAATGGTATTATTTATGTCTAACAAATTAAAAACTTCAGCGCTAAACCAAATTTTATCAAAAATATTTAACCACTTTGCTTTAGATAGTTGTTTAGATTTTAAGTTTACTGAGAATCCAATATCAACCCTTCTGTAAGAGGGTATTCTTAATATATCTTGATATCTTTCTCCTTTAGGTGGCCCGAAGGGCAAACCACTTCCATATACTAGATTTAAATGCATTTTATAGTTTTCTTTTTGTGGTATGTAATCTTGGAAAAAAATATTTAATTTAAATCTTTGATCAGTAGGTCTTGGTATATAACCAACTTCTGTATTATCTTCATAATAATCTTCTTTGATGTTTTCCTCTGTTTTCATGAGTGAAAAACTCATCCAGCTTTCAGTATTTTTGACAAATTCTCCATTAATCTTTATGTCTACACCAGTTGCATAACCGTTTGCTATTAGATCTGGTAGATATTGTATATATACATTTTCAACTTTATATGGAATAATATTATTTAATTTTTTGTAATAAAATTCGGTTGTCCATTTAAATGGACGACCCCATTTATAGAATAGATAATCGCTAGCTAATATGTAGTGTATTGATTTTTGAGATTGTATATTATTTAATATAATACCTTCTGCTGTTCTTAACTCTTTATAGAAAGGAGATTGGTAATATATACCAGTTGAACTTCTAAAAACAACATCAGATTTCCAAAATGGAGCATATGAAATTGATATTCTTGGACTTAAAAGAAATTCTTCGTTATAGGTCCAGTAACTTCCTCTTGTTCCTGTATTAATAGTTAAATTATTTATATTTTTTGTCCATTGTAAATAACCCATATTCCTATAAGAGGATAATAATATTTCGGTTTTTTTAAGTTCGTTTAAAATAATTTCTTGATTAGGGTTAGGTACTCCTCCAATATTGTCAAGTGGATGTGGTAAGTTGTAAAATGCTGAATCTAATTGCTTCCATTCACTTATATTATCTTGAATGTTTTCTTTTTGTATTTTTATGCCCCATTCTAATTGATTGTTTTCTATTACTTTTATTCCTTTATGAGATAAATTTAAAACTCTTGCTTTAAGATTATTTCTTGCGTGATTTAGATATTTGCCAACTCCCCTATCAAATGCAATATCTCCAAAATCATCTGAACCTAAATTATTGTCTAATTGGTATAAAAAATATTCTCCTAATATATCATAATTTTCATTTTCATTTGTCTGAAAGGCCGAACTGGAAAATTGTAATTGTAATTTATTATTTGGATTATAAGTTGCTGTAATTGCACCAAAGTTCGTAGAATATTCATCTAATTCTTGACCTTCAAAAAATATTTTGAGTTTTAGTGCGTCATTTATGGTTCCAAATTCTGTTTCTCTATTTTTTGGTACCATATGATATTTATTATTATTTATACTACCTAAAAAACTTATTTTCCATGTATTATTTATTTTATAATTAATAAATGTTTGAATATCAGATGATATTGGGTTGTAATCTGCAGTAGTTTCAAGTGAATTTAAAAGATATTTATTTGTTTTATATCTAACACCTATTAAGGCAGATAATTTTCTATTTTTACTTATACCTTCGTAGTGTCCTGAAGCGCCTAACAAACTTACTTTTATTGATCCTTTATTCTTGTTTGGTTCTTTATAAGTAATATCTAAAACAGAAGATATTTTATCTCCATATTTTGCTTCAAATCCACCTGAAGAAAAAGAAATATCTTTTATTAAATCGCTATTAATAAAACTTAATCCTTCTTGTTGTCCAGCGTGTATAAGAAATGGACGGTAAATTTCTAAACCATTAACATAAACTAGATTTTCATCAAAATTTCCACCTCTTACAGAATATTGAGAGCTTAATTCATTTGCTGAACTAACACCTGGAAGTGTTTTCAGAAGAGCTTCTATGTTATTTCCAGTTGAGGGAAGTACTTTTACATGTTTAGTTTTTATTCTTTGAAAACTTTCCATTTTGTTTTTTGAATCTTTTACTTCTACATCATCAAGTAAGTTGTTTTTTGTTTTCAAGGTAATATTTAAAACATATTTTTCATTTTTGCTAAGCATAGGAACTCTGATTTTTTCTCTTTCATATCCTATGCAGCTATAAAAAATGACAATTGATTTATTTGAGTTTATGTCTATTGAATATGAACCATTGTTTTCTGAGATCATAGTTATTTTATTATTTTCAGTAGATATATTTACAGCTGGTATTGGATTTTTATTTTCATCAAATATTGTTCCAGAAATATTTTGACTAAAACTAAATTGGCTAAAAGTTGAAAATATCAAAAAGAAAAATAACCTATACATATGTTGCAAAAATAAATTAATATAATAAACAGTAAAGTTTAATGTTTAGTATATTTGCTTGTTATGAAAAAGATACTCATTTTATGCACTGGTAATTCAT
>MDSV01206791.1_pt1 | contig 27588 bp, 22 predicted proteins | sample 810851 | NCBI WGS metagenome assembly MDSV01 (sample SAMN05326640, study PRJNA326480) | marine metagenome | isolation source: seawater | place: Atlantic Ocean: North East | collected 2012 | reverse complement strand
GAGGAAAAAATACTTGGGTGGCAGTGGCTTTCTTCTGTTTCTTGGCTTGTATATAAAATTATGATATTATTATATGGGCTTATTCCAAACTATGGGGTGGTGGTGGTTCTTTTTGCTGTTTTAATTAAGGTTGTTACCTACCCTCTCATGGCAAAACAGCTTAGATCTTCTAAAAAAATGCAAGAAATAAATCCTCTTTTAAACAAAATAAAAGCTAAATACAAAAATAACCCCACCCTCCAACAACAAAAAATTGCTGCTCTTTTTCAGGAGCACAAAATCAACCCCCTTGCTGGGTGTTTGCCCATGTTAATACAGATGCCCGTCTTGATGTCTGTTTTTATGGTTTTTAGAAATACCATAGAGTTTCGTGGAGAGTCTTTTGTTTTTTGGATTAATGATCTTTCTGCCGCCGACACTCTTTTTGAAATTGGAGGGGTACCTGTTAATGTTCTTCCTTTTTTAATGTCTGCTTCAATGTATTATACGATGCAACTTAGCTCCCCCCCATCTTCGGGAGGAGACCCTGCTCAAGAGGCAACCCAAAAAATGATGAAATATATGTTTCCGGGTATGATGTTTTTTCTTTTTTATGGTTTTCCCTCTGGTTTAAACCTTTACTATCTATGTTTTAACATTATGCAAATAGTGCAACAAAAAATAATAAACAAAGAGGCTTAGCGGGGCGTCGTCCTCATCTAAAAAATGAGCACAATTGTTGCTTGTTCAACCCCGTTTGGTTCTAGTGGAATCGCTGTTGTTCGTCTTTCTGGCGGCGGATCTCACGACATTGTTTCTTCTTTGGCTTCCTGTTCAAAAGAAAAAAAGCACAACTCTCCAAAGCTATATACGCTGTTAGATTCTGATGGGTCTGCGTTTGATGGGGCGGTTATTAATTTTTTATTTGGACCAAACACATATACTGGAGAGGATTTAGTGGAAATAAGCCTTCATGGAAACCCCGTTATTATACAAAAAACTATTTCTCTTTGTTGCTCCCTTGGGGCGGAAATTGCTTCAGGCGGCGAGTTTACAAGGAGGGCATACATGAACAACAAAATAGATGTTTCTCAAGCCGAGGCTGTAGCCTCTCTTATTTCTTCTAAATCTCTTTTGGGTGCAAAATTAAGTTACAAAAACCTTTCTGGGTCCTTGCTTAAAAATATTTTATTTATTAAGGATAAGATTATTTCTGTTGTTGGTCAGCTAGAGTTTAATTTAGACATATCAGAAGAAGACCTTCAGCCAAACCTTATAAAGAACAGCATTAAAGAGTTAGATCTTGTTATTAAAAAAATTTCTTCTGCCGCTGACAGTTTTAAGTCGGTAAACATTTTAACCGGGGGCGCTAGCGTTGTTATTGCTGGACCAACTAACGCGGGAAAATCAACTCTTTTTAATGCCCTTTTAGAAAAAGAAAGGGCTCTTGTAAGCCGCGTCGCTGGAACAACAAGGGACGTTATAGAAAAAACAATAAATATTGGTGGGGTTCCCTTTGTTTTAAAGGATACTGCTGGAATTAGAAAAACGAGGGGTTCTGTTGAAAAAATGGGTATTAAAAAAAGCAATGAAGAAATTTTATCTGCAGATCTTGTTTTATATCTTGGAAAACCGGGCTCTGTTTTGTCATCAAAAAATAAAAATGTTATTTATGTTTTAAACAAACAAGATATTTTAGGAGAAAAAGATGGTTATGACATATGTATTTCTGCCCTAAAAGGAACAAACATATCAAAACTAAAAAAAATAATATTAAAAAGGGTGTCTTCTGGGTTTTCTGACAGCGAATTTATTATTACATCAGAAAGACAATTGATTTGTTTAGAAAAGTCCTTGGGATTTTTGTCTGTTGCAAAAAAATCTTTGAAAAAATCTCCGGAGCTTGAGCTGGTTGTTGAAGATTTAAACTCTTCGCTTAATTTTTTAGATAAAATAACAAACAAAACAACAAAAGATGATGTATTGGACAGCATTTTTTCTTCGTTTTGTGTTGGAAAATAGTTTCACGTGAAACACAAAAAAAATAAGTGTGATTTGGTTGTTGTTGGGGGTGGGCACGCCGGAACAGAGGCCGCTCTTGTTGCTAAAAAAATGGGGGTTGATGTTGTTTTGGTTTCAATGGATAAAAGCTCAATAGGTAGGATGTCTTGTAATCCTGCAATTGGTGGGCTTGCAAAAGGACAGATGGTTAGAGAGCTTGATGTTCTGGGGGGATCAATGGGGTTTTTTGCAGACCAGTCTACCCTTCAAAGCAAAACATTAAACTTGTCAAAGGGGCGGTCTGTTTGGTCTCCGAGGTCTCAAATAGATAAAATTAAATATGAGGCTGTTGTACAAAAACATATAAAAGATATAGGCCTACCTGTTTTAGAGGGTGAGGTTATAAAAATAGAGGAAGTTGGCTCTAAAATTTCTTCTGTCGTTTTTTCTGATGGTTTTAAGCTTTTTTGTCGATCGGCCGTCTTAACCTGTGGAACATTTTTAAACGGATTAATACATATTGGTAATAAAAAAATTAAAGCTGGGAGGTTGGATGAAAAAAGATCTGAAGGAATTACAGAATCTTTAATTTCTTTGGGATTTAAGGCTGGGAGACTAAAAACAGGAACCCCTCCTCGAATAAAAAAATCTTCTGTGGATTGGGGCGTTGGCGTTGCTGGGTATGGAGATAAAAAACCGAGAGCTCTTTCGTATAGAACAAATAATTTTTCACCAAAAGATGAGCCTTGTTTTGCTTTTAGAACAAACAAAAAAACTCACGAATTAATATTAAAAAACCTATCCAAGTCGGCGATGTATTCTGGAGAAACAATGGCCGTTGGGCCAAGATACTGTCCTTCAATAGAGGATAAAGTTTTTAAATTTTCAAAAACCCCCAGCCATGTTCTTCAGCTTGAGCCAGAATGGACCAATTCAAATCAAATTTATGTAAATGGTTTTTCTACAAGCCTTCCTGAAAAGGTTCAGCTAGATTGTTTAAAAACTGTTGATGGCTTAGGGGGTGTTGAATTTTTAAGGCCCGGATATGCGATAGAATATGATTTCTTTTTTCCGTCTCAATTAAAAAATTCTTTAGAGTCTAAAAATATTTCAGGTTTATTTTTTGCTGGACAAATTAATGGCACTTCAGGGTATGAAGAAGCCTCTGCTCAAGGGCTTTTGGCTGGAATTAATGCTTCACAAAAAATATTAGGCAACCCTCCCCTTCTTTTAAAGAGAAGCGATGCATATATAGGTGTTTTGATTGATGATCTTGTTTTAAAAGACACAAATGAGCCCTACAGAATGTTTACATCTAGGGCGGAATATAGGCTTCAATTAAGATCTTCAAATGCTGATCAAAGATTGTTAAAATATTCAAAAAAATTAAAGCTTTTGGACGAAGATTTACTAAAAAAATTAAACAAAAAAAATAAAAAAACATCTGACCTTGTTGATTATTTAAAAAAAGAAAACATTAAGCCATCACAAATTAATTCAACCCTTATTTCTTTGGGGGAAAATACAATTTCCGAATCAACAAAAATATATAACCTTTTAAAAAGACCTTCTGTAAATATTAAAGACTTTGATCTTTTATATTTTGATAAAGTTAAAAAAGAACTTCCCTCTTTTTTTGAAGAAATTTTATTTGAAGCGGAAACAATAATTAAGTATAGTGGTTATATAGAAAGACAAAGAGAAGAAATTGAAAAAATAAAAATATATGAAGAAATGTTAATTCCAAAAGAATTTGATTATAATAAAATAAAAAGCATCTCTAACGAGGGTAGAGAAAAATTTAAATCAATATTGCCCGAAACTGTTGGTCAAGCAAAGAGAATTCCTGGTATTAGACCAACAGATATATCTATTTTATTAGTATATTTAAAGCGTTCGTTTCACGTGAAACAATAAAATGAATAAAAAAATTAAAAAAATATTATTATCGTTTTTGTTAAGCTTTTCTATTTGTCAAGAGAGTGTTCTTCTTGATAAAATTTCCGCTGTTGTCGAAGGAGAAATTGTTTTATTAAGCGATGTTGTTTTGGCTGCAAATGCGTTAGCAGCACAAGAAAGAATTAATCCTAATACTGATCCTGAAAAATATAAAGATTTATTAAAAAAATCTTCAGAAAGTATGATAGAACAGCTTGTTATTATAAAAATGGCTGAAGCAGATTCTGTTGAAGTTTTAGATAAAGATGTTGAAAGAGCTCTTGATAGACAAATAGAAAATATTATTTCTCAAGCCGGAGGAAAAGAAGCGGCTGAACAGGCTCTTGGTAGAAAAATATCCGATTTTAAAAGGTCTTATAGAGATGATATGAAAGGTAAATTATTAGCAGAAAAATATACTACAAGCTTAACAACTGATATATCTGTTACAAGAGGAGAGGTAATTAATTTTTATAACACATATAAAGATAGTATTGGCTCTTTTCCAACTCTATATAAAACAAGACATATTTTATTAGAAATAAAGCCATCTGCTCTTTCTTCAGAAGAAGCTTTGTTTCAAATTGAAAAAATAAGAGAAGAAATTGTTAATGGTTTATCTTTTGAAAGTGCAGCAAAACAATATTCAGAAGATCCCGGGTCTAAAGAGTCTGGTGGTTATTTAGGGTATGTTCCAAGAGGTACTTTTGTGCAAGAATTTGAACAGGTTGTATTTACTTTAGATATAGGTGTTTTAAGTCAACCTATAAAAACTAAATATGGATATCACTTAATAGAGGTGTTAAAAAGAAGTGGTGAAAAGGTTGGGGTAAAACACATATTAATAAGTATTAAAACATCAGAAAAAGATAAAAATATTACTTATAAAAAAACTGCAGAAATAATTAAAAAATTAAAAACAAAAGAAGATTTTATAAATAAGGCAAAGGAAATGTCTGATGATACAACAAGCAGTCCGAAGGGCGGTTATATGGGAATGATAGATTTAAATCAATATCAAATAAAAGAACTATCTGATGTAATAAAAAATATTCCTATTAATACACCAAGTTCACCTGTTTTAACTCAATTTGGGTATCATATAATTTGGGTAGATGAAGTAAAAGAGGGTGGACTGCCTAGTTTAGAAAAAAATTGGTTAGATTTAGAACAAATGACATTAAATCAAAAAAAATCTGATTGGTATTCTAATTGGATTGATGAAATAAAAAATAATTTTTACATCAAACGCAATACACTTAGTTATCCACAAATTAGTAATTAATAACTAGTTATACATTTCCAATATTTTTCAACAATTTATTAACAATAAAATTATAACAATTGTTAATAAAGATATTATATAGTTCTATCTCTGTAAATAAATAAAGATATTATAGTTATAAACATATTAAGGTTATTATTATTAGTGTTATTTTTTATATATATAAGTATTTAATAATAAGTAAAAAAATATTAGAGGGAAAAATCCTTAAAATAGCTCTAAAATCAATCTTCGTTTATTTAGGCTACATAAGGTATACCTAATTAAGCCTTGTTAAAAACTAACTATCTTTTTATAATTGATAGCGAATTATGAACATTTCAACCACTAAAAAAGAACTTCAATCAGCTTTTTCCAAACTAACAAAAACTGCTCAAATCAAATCTCAAAATCCTTTAGTGAATTATACTTACATTTCTTCTGGACCTCATGGAGTTACTTTGCATTCAACAGATCTTGAGGTCGGAATAAAAACTCAAATTACTGCATCTGTTAATACAGATGGTAAAGGATTGTTTCCTACTTCTGAAGTAAATGATATTATTTCTGTCATAGATGAGGGTAGAGTTGATATAGATATTGCTGGTCCACACATAAATATAAAATCAGAAAAAGGAATATCTTTTGATATTCCCACAGAACCTTTTCAAGAATATCCTGAAATACCAGAAAACAAACATGAAAATATTTTTACTATAGAAACAATGAATTTAAAAAATATAATTAACTCTTTATTATATGCTATAAATACTGAGCCCACTAAACCAGCCTTAAATGGTGCACATTTTAATTTTAACGAAGTAAGCATTGATTTTGTTGCAACGGATGGCCATAGACTTGTTAAAATAACAAAACAAAATGAAACAAATATTAGAAAAAGTTTTATTATACCTAAAAAGTATTTAAATATTTTAAACACTTTCCTAGAAGGACAAAAAGAAACATCTTTAATTTTTAGTGAAAATTATGTTTTTTTAAATAACGGTAAGGATGTTTTTTATTCTAAAATTATAGATGAAAAATTTCCAAATTATAATGCCGTTATACCATCGGAAAATCCAGAAAAATTAATTGCTCAAAAAACTGAAATGTTAAACAATATAAAAGCAGCATCTATTGCTACAAATAAAAATACAAATCAAATTTCTTTAAATTTTTCAGAGGGAAAAGTTTATTTCAAGAGCGTTAATCAGCCTGAAAGTAAAACAGTTCATGCTCCTATAAAAACAGCTGAATATCAAGGCGATGAATTAGCTATAGGGTTTAATGCTATATATTTAAAAGAAGCTGTAGCAAAATATCCATCCGAAGATATTGTATTAACATTTAAAGATGCAAATTCAGCAGTACTTTTATTACCAAAAGAAACTGATCAAAAAACAACAATTTTATTAATGCCTGTGAGGATAAATGAGTAATAAAAATAATTATGGTGCAGATAAAATATCTGTCTTAAAAGGTTTAGAAGCGGTTAGAAAAAGACCTGCTATGTATATAGGAGATGTTGGTAAAAGAGGATATCATCATTTAGTTAGCGAAGTTGTTGATAATAGTATTGATGAAGCTTTAGCTGGGTTTTGTACTGAAATTATTGTTACCATAAAAAATGATGGCACAATTTCTATAGAAGATAATGGTAGAGGTATACCAGTTGAAATTCATAAAGATGAAGGTAAACCAGCTTTAGAAGTTGTTATGACAGTTTTACATGCTGGAGGAAAATTTGATAAAAATACATACAAAGTTTCGGGAGGATTGCACGGAGTAGGTGTTTCTGTTGTAAATGCACTTTCTGAACATTTAGTTGCAGAAGTTCATAGAGATGGTTTTCACTATGAACAGGAATATAAAATAGGTGAAGCAGTTACTCCTTTAAAAAAAGTTGGAAAAAGCTCAAAAAGAGGAACAATAATAACATTTAAACCAGATCACTCTGTTTTTACTCACAAGGGTTTTGAAGAAGATACAATTAAAGGAAGATTAAAAGAATTAGCCTATTTAAATAAAAATCTCTCTATCGTTTTAAACAATGAAGTAAAAGATTCTTCTGTTGAATATTGTTTTCCGGGAGGGCTATCTGATTTTGTTAGCTATTTAGATGGAGGAGAAGATTTAATTCATAATGAAGTTATTGTTGTTTCAAAAGAAGACATAGAAGTACCAGTTGATTTAGCGTTAAGATACAGCACAAACTATAATAACAATATTTTTTCTTTTGTAAACAATATTAATACAATTGAAGGAGGAACCCACTTATCTGGATTTAGATCTGCCCTAACAAGAGCTTTAAATAACTATGCAAATAAAAACGATTTAATAAAAACTAAAAAAAATGAAAAATTTTCTCTTTCTGGAGATGACTTTAGAGAAGGCCTTACGGTTGTTCTTTCTGTAAAAGTTCAAGAACCTCAATTTGAAGGACAAACAAAAACCAAGCTAGGAAATGGAGAGGTAAAAGGTCTTGTAGATAATGTTGTATATGACGGTATACAGGCATTTTTAGAACAAAATCCTAAAGTTGGTAAAAGAATTATCGAAAAAGCGGCAGAGGCTGCAAGAGCTAGAATAGCCGCAAAAAAAGCGAGAGAACTTGTTAGAAAAAAATCTTCTTTAGGGTCTACAACCCTACCTGGAAAACTTGCCGACTGCTCCAATAAAGATCCAATGCAATGTGAAATTTTTCTCGTTGAGGGAGACTCTGCTGGAGGTACAGCTAAACAAGGAAGGGATAGAAGAACCCAGGCTATCTTACCATTAAGGGGAAAAGTTATTAATTCTGAAAAAGCAAGAGAGGATAAATTATTAGCAAACAATGAAATTCAGTCTATCATTACAGCCCTTGGTTGTGGCTTTGGAGAAGATGAAGAAGATCCTAACAGTTTTAACCCCGAAAAATTAAGATATCATAAGGTTGTAATTATGACAGATGCGGATGTTGACGGTAGCCATATAAGAACACTATTATTAACATTTTTTTGGAGAAAAATGAAAAGTTTAGTTCAAGGGGGTTTTGTTTATATGGCAATGCCACCACTATATAAAATTAAACAAGGCAAAAAAGAAAGATACGCCTATACAGACGAAGAAAGAGATGTTGTAATTCAAAGATTAGAATCTGAAAACGAAAACGCAAAAATTAATATTCAAAGGTATAAGGGTCTTGGAGAAATGAATGCAGAACAGCTTTGGGAAACAACAATGAATGCAGAAACAAGGACATTAATGCAGGTCACGGTTGATCACATTCAAGAAGAAGAAACAAATGTGAGGTTTAGAGAATTAATGGGAACAGAAGTAGAACATAGAAGAAAATTTATTACAGAAAGGGCTAAGTTTGCTACAAACATAGACATATAAGATGGATATAGGAAGAGACAACACACTAGATAAGCAGCTTTTAACAGAGTTAGAAGAAAGTTATTTGAACTATTCAATGTCCGTTATTATGTCAAGGGCATTGCCCGATGCAAGAGATGGACTAAAGCCGGTGCACAGAAGAATTTTATATGGAATGAATGATTTGGGCTGTTATTGGAATAGGCCATACAAAAAGTCTGCAAGAGTTGTTGGGGATGTTTTAGGTAAATACCACCCTCACGGAGACAGCTCAATTTATGATGCCATGGTTAGAATGGCACAAGACTTTTCTATGAGACACCAGCTTGTTCAGGGTCAAGGAAATTTTGGCTCTGTTGACGGGGACAGGGCAGCAGCAATGAGATATACAGAGTCAAGAATGTCTAAAATAGGAGGAGAGCTTTTAAGAGACCTTGACAAAGAAACGGTTGCCTGGACAAACAATTTTGACGAAACATTAAAAGAGCCAGCAGTTCTTCCGGCGGTTTTCCCAAATCTTTTAGTAAATGGTTCAGAGGGTATAGCGGTTGGTATGGCAACCAAAATTCCACCACACAACCTTATGGAAATAATTGATGGTTTGGTGGAGGTTATAAACAACCCAGAGTGTGAAGTAGAAGATTTAATGAAACATATAAAAGGGCCAGACTTTCCAACAGCAGGAAAGGCTTTAGGTATAGACGGAATAAAAGAAGCATATAGCACCGGAAGAGGAAAGGTTAAGATGAGGGGAACGGCCCACGTTGAGCCAAACAGCAAAGGAAGAGACGCTCTTATAATAACAGAAATTCCATATCAGGTAAACAAAGCAGGTTTAATTGAAAAAATTGCAGATTTAGCAAGAGATAAAAAAATAGAAGGAATTGCAGAGCTTCGAGATGAAACAGACAAAGACGGAATGAGGATTGTTATTGAAACAAAAAGAGACGCCGTCCCAGAGGTTGTTTTAAATCAACTTTATAAACAAACACAGCTTCAAGACACCTTTGGAATTATTTTATTAGCCCTCGTAGATGGAACACCAAAGGTAATGTCCTTAAAAGAGCTGTTAGATGTTTTTCTTGTTTTTAGACAAGACATTGTTATTAAAAGAACAGAATTTGATTTAAGAAAGGCAGAAGCAAGGGCTCACATTTTAGAAGGTTTAAAAATTGCCCTAGATAATATAGATAAGGTTTTAGAAACAATTAAAAAAAGCAAGGATCCAGAAACAGCAAAATCTGGCCTTATTGGCGGTTTTGGTTTGTCTGAAAAACAGGCACAGGCAATTTTGGACATGAAGCTTCAAAGGCTAACAGGCCTGGAAACAGAAAAAATTCTTGCTGAATACAAAGACATAATTAAACACATGGCAGAGCTGAAGGGTATTTTAGAAAGCAAAACAAAAAGAATGCAAATTATTAAAGACGAACTTCTTGAAATTAAAGAAAAATATGGAGAAGAAAGAAGAACAGAAATAGTTGAAAAAGCCACAGATCTTAGCATAGAAGATATGATAGCGGAAGAAGATATGGTTTTAACCATAACACACAACCAATATATTAAAAGAACAAGTGTTAGTACATATAAGAGACAAAGGCGAGGCGGAAGAGGTGTTCAAGGACAAACCGCAAGAGAAGAAGATTTTACAGAACACCTTTTTGTAGAAAACACCCACAGCTACATACTGTTTTTTACAGACAGAGGAAAGTGTTATTGGTTAAAGGTTTATGATATTCCAGAGGGCGGAAGGGCGGCAAAAGGAAGAGCTATCGTTAATCTTATTGGCTGTGAGGCAGACGAAAAGGTAAGTGCCTTTATTGGAGTAAAACAAAACCAGTTTCACGAACACAACTTTGTTGTAATGGCCACAGAAAAAGGAATAGTAAAGAAAACAAAGCTTTCAGCATACTCTAATCCAAGAAAAAAAGGAATATATGCTGTAGAAATTAGAGAGGGAGACAAGCTTATTGAGGCAAGAGTTTCGACCGGAGAAAACGACATTTTACTAGGAACAAGCAATGGAAAGTCAATTAGATTTTCTGAAGAACAAATTAGGCCAAGCGGAAGAAAAACAATGGGCGTTAAGGGCATAACATTAAGCTCTACAAACGACAAAGTGGTTGGAATGTTGTTAATTAAAAGAGAAGGAACGGTTCTCGTTGCAACAGAAAATGGCTTTGGAAAAAGAACCGAAATTGCACAATATAGGGCACAAAAAAGAGGCGGAAAGGGCGTTCTTACCATGAAAACAACAGAAAAGCTTGGCAAAATGATAACCATTAAAGAGGTTGTCGGGACAGACGATCTAATGATTATCAGGGACGACGGAGTTTTAATTAGAATGCCGGTTTCACAAATCAGGTCCATTGGAAGAGCAACCCAGGGAGTGAGACTTATTAAGCTTGGAAAAGGAACAAAGGTTTCTTCTATTACAAGAATTATTTCAGAAGAAGAAAAAAAGACAGATGAACCGTCAACAAAAGAAGAACATAGCCCAGAACCTAAAGAAGGTTAAAGAAAAAATATTCGAAAAAAATAACAGCAACGAAATAAAACTGGTTGCCGTTACAAAAACAAGATCTCCACAAGAGGTTTTTGAGATAATATCTTTAGGGGTTAAAGCTATTGGAGAAAACAGGGTGCAGGAGGCAGAAAACAAGTTTCCCAAAGTTTTAAATATAAACCTTGTAGAAAAAAGACTAATAGGAAAGCTTCAAACAAACAAAACAAAAAAGGCGGTTAGTCTTTTTGATACAATAGACTCTGTTAGTTCTTATCGTTTAGCTAAAAAAATATCTAAAGCAGCTGGCATACAATCAAAAAAACAAAGAGTTTTAATCCAAATTAATACAAGCCGAGAAGCAACAAAGAGCGGCTTTAGCCCGGAAGAAAAAAAAGAAATTTTAATGTGTTTTGACCTTTCTAACATTAAAATAGAGGGGCTTATGACCATGGGACCCCTAACAAACAAAAAAGAAGACACCCAAAAGTCTTTTATCCTTCTGAAAAAAATGTTTTTGGAAATAAATAAAAAAATTTTACCAGAACAAGAAATGAAAACAATCTCAATGGGAATGAGCGGAGATTTTTTAATAGGGATTGAGAACGGGTCTACAATGGTTCGAGTTGGAACAGCAATTTTTGGAAAAAGAAAATAGCGTGCTTGACCTCAAGAGATGGTTTAGACCAAAACACTATTTTCGTCTTTGGAATGTGGGGCCCCCAGGCCTAGCAATATATCTTTTTTTAATTTATTTTATACACTACATAGAGGTTGAGCTTTCTCTTAAAACATTTGTTTTGGACGGGGCGTGGTTTTGGTCCCTTTTTATTCTAACTGCGATAGACGCTACAGCCCTTTTGATTTGGGTTTTGTTTAGCCTTCCACCAAAACAAAGAGGCCTAAAGCTTGTAAGGGGGGGGATATACGGCATTGTTAGGCACCCAATCTATACCGCAATCATTTATCACACGACCGTTTTGCACGCCCTTGTTTGGGGGTCTTTTTTATTGCTTTTTTTCTTACCTCTCCACCACGCAATTTGGTCAAAAATCGTTGAAAGAGAAGAAGAATACCTTGTTGGTATTTTTGGACAAGAATATTTAGATTATATGGATGAAGTGCCAAGGTTTATCCCTTGGATTTAAAAGTTTTTGTTACAGTCAAAAAAAGGAAATAAGATGAAAAAACTCGCATTAATTTTAACGATTATTATAGGAACAATAATGGCACAAGAAAAACATTACGGATTTGAACACGTTAAAGACTCTGGAGGTATTAAAGAATATACCCTGACGTCAAACGGATTAAGGGTGTTGCTAAAAGAAGACCATAGCGCCCCAGTTGCAACCTTTATGGTAACATACGAGGTGGGATCAAGAAACGAAGCTATCGGATATACGGGGTCAACACACCTCCTAGAACATCTCATGTTTAAGGGTTCTAACAAATTTAACACCAAAAAAGGAAACTCGGTTTTTCAACTACTACAGTCCTTGGGGGCCAGAATGAACGCCACAACATGGCTAGATAGGACAAACTATTATGCAACCCTTCCCAGTTCAGAGCTAGAAACCGCAATAGAGATAGAGGCAGATAGAATGAGAAACGCCTGGATAAAAGAAGAAGACAGATTCTCGGAAATGACGGTTGTTAGAAATGAATTTGAAAGAGGACAAAATAGGCCGTCAGGGGGTTTAGATGAACATATTTGGGCAACCGCATATCACGCACACCCATATCACCACTCAACAATTGGGTGGAAAGCTGATATAGAAAACGTTTCAATTGAAAGGTTAAAAAATTTTTACGACACCTTTTATTGGCCAAATAATGCCACAGTAACTGTGGTAGGAGATTTTGAAGAAGCAGACGCTTTGGCAAAAATAAAAAAACATTTTGGTCGAATCAGAAAGAGCAGCCACGAAATACCTGTTGTATATACGACAGAACCCAAACAAGAGGGAAAAAGAACGGTTATATTAAGAAGAGCCGGACAGCAAGGAATTGTTGGGGTTGCACACAAAAGCCCCGCAGCAACCCACGAAGATGCCGCCTCTTTTATGGTTTTGTCCGCAATCCTTTCTTCTGGGAAAAATAGCAGGTTTTATAAAAACATTACAGACAAAGGACTAACAACAAATGTTTTTATTTGGGACTCCCTATTTAAAGATCCAGGCCTTTTTGCTGTATATGCCAATCTTGCTCCAGAAACAAAACACGAAACAGTTGAGGCTGCAATTTTAGCAGAATATGAAAATATTAAAAAAGACGGTGTAACCGAAGAAGAGGTTTCAAAGGCAAAGGCCCAGCTTGTTGCGTCAATGAAGTTTGGACAAGACGGCAGCATGGCAATTGCCGGAGGCCTTAACGAAGCAATAGCGTCGGGAGACTGGACGCTATATACAAACTACGCAGAGCTGATTGGTTCGGTTACGGCAGAGTCTGTTCAGTCGGTCGTAACAAGATATTTTATGGACGACTTAAGCACTGTAGGATATTTTATTCCAGAAGCGGCTGGTGAGCAGGAAGCAGGAAGGCCAGTCTCAAGCGCAAAAGAGTTGGTGGAAATGAAAAAACAATATTTTTCCAAAGACAACGAAAAAACCCTGTCAGAGCAGGTAGTAGATTCAGAGCCCGTTGAAGGAATAAGGCTTTTAACCCTCAAGAGAGGTTCCGGCGTCATTACAATAAGCGGCAGCCTGATTGGTGGAGATATTTATGCCGAAAAAGACAACACAAGAGTGCCGGACCTGGTTTCTTCAATGTTAGACCAAGGAACAACAAAACAAACAAAGTTTGAAATTAGCGACAAGCTAGAAAGAGCCGGCGCAAGGCTTAGCATTTCAAATGGAAAATCAAATGTTGGTTTTTATGCAAAGTTTCTTTCTGAAGATCTCGAAATGGTTTTAGGTCTTCTTTCAGAGCAACTACAGTACCCAGCTTTTAACGAAGAGGATCTAGAAAAGGCAAAGAAAAGAATGATTACTAGCTATAAAAGAAAAAAAGAAAGCACAAGGGGAAGTGCGGTTGACAACATGTTAATAAACTTTTATCCAAAAGGACATCAAAATGCCCCACAAGACAACGACAGGTCTATTGAAGACATCAAAAAGACAACAAGAAAAGACCTAGAAGACTTTCACAAAAAAAACTATGGAAAAGGTGGAATGGTTTTTGTTGCTGTTGGAGACGTTAATCACGGAGAGCTTGAAAAAGTTCTTAAAAAAGAGTTTGGAGAGTGGAAAAATTCCCCACTTCTAAAAAAACCTGAAGATAAAAGAGGGGTAAAGTTTCCAGGCAAAGAATACGTTACAATGAAAGATAAAACTAGCACAGACTTTGTTGTTGGAATTCCGCTTGGAATAGACAGGTTTCATGAAGACTATATGCCCCTTTATGTTGCAACCCACATTTTAGGGGGAAACTTTTCTGCCCGCCTAATGCAAACAGTTAGAGTAAAAGAGGGCTTAACATATGGAATTAACTCTCGCATATCTGGATTTGAAAATGGAAATGATGGATATTGGATGGTTGGGGGTACTTTTGCCCCAGAGCTTTTAGCAAAAGGAGAAAAAGCAACATTAAGAGAGGTTAAAAAGTGGGCTTCTGGGGGGGTAACCCAAGAAGAGGTTAATATAACCAAATCCACCCTAATGGGCTCTTATCAGGTTGGTTTTGATACAACAGCCGGTCTTTCAGGGGGAATTTTAAGTGCAGTCAGTGTTTGGGGAGACCTACAATATATAGATAGCTATCCAGATGACGTGAGAGCGGTTACCCTAGAACAGGTTAATGCGGTAATAAAAAAATATATAACCTTTGACTCTATTTATCAGGTCGCTGCAGGGTCTATAGACAAAAACGGCGCACCAACAAAAGACTAAAAAACAGGAGAGAGTTGTGATTAAAGCAATATTGGCCTGTGACGAATCTGGAGGAGTGAGCAGGGCGGGAACAATTCCCTGGCCAAAAAACTCAAAAGATCTGGGCTGGTTTCAAAAAAACACAACAAACAATATTGTTGTCATGGGATCTAAAACGTGGGAAGACCCCCTCATGCCTTGGCCCCTTCCAAAAAGAAAAAACGTTTTAATAACAAGAAGAAAAGAGAGCTATCCTGGGGCAGACCAATATTTAAGCGGAAATCTGAAAAAGAAAATAAAAAACCTTTCAAAAGAAAATAAAAAAATCACAACATGGATCATTGGCGGCCCAAACATAGTTCACCAAACAATAGACATTATTGAAGAGTTTTATTTAAGTCGCATACCTGGCAAATACGACTGCGACACATTTTTATCAACTGAAAAAATAGAAAAAATGTTTGAAAAAAAATGGACAGAAAAACACAAAACAGTTGAATTTCAGGTTTGGAAAAAAAGGGAGAAAAAATGAAAGAGTATTTAAGCGCCCTTGAACACATCTTGCAAACAGGAAAAGACCGAAAAGACAGAACAGGAATAGGAACAAAAGGGGTTTTTGGGTACCAGATGAGGTTTGACCTAAAAGAGGTCTTTCCTGCAGTTACAACAAAAAAACTTGCCTGGAAAAGTGTTGTAAGCGAGCTTCTTTGGTTTCTTGAGGGAAGCACAGATGAACGAAGGCTAGCCGAGATTCACTATGGAAAAAAAAGAAGAGACCTTGTTGAGAAAAACACAATATGGACAGCAAACGCAGACAAACAAGGAAGGGAGCTGGGGTACACCAACACAGAAACAACCAAAGAGCTTGGCCCGATTTATGGAAACCAGTGGAGAAGTTGGTCAGCAAATAACAAAACAACAGATCAAATTAAAGAGGTTATACACAATCTCAAAAAAGATCCATACGGAAGAAGGCACATTGTTAGCGCATGGAACGCTTTAGATATTGACAGGATGGCGCTACCCCCATGTCACACAATGTTTCAGTTTTATGTACAAAATAAACGACTGAGCTGTCAACTTTATCAGCGCAGCGCAGATATGTTTTTGGGGGTTCCTTTCAACATAGCCTCCTATAGCCTACTCACATGTATTTTAGCTCAAATTTTAAACCTTAAGCCAGGCGAGTTTGTTTGGACGGGAGGCGACTGCCATATATATAAAAACCATCTTTTACAGGTTAAAGAACAAGTTGCAAGAAAGCCAATGGCCCCCCCATCACTAAAGATTCCAAGCTTTAGCTCAATTGAGGAGGTGTTAAAGTCAAAACCCGCAGACTATATTCTCGCAAACTACAAGCCAATGAAAAGCATTCGAGCGCCAATGGCGGTTTAAAAAAAAACAAAGGTAGAAACTTATTGTTTAGACCTATAAATTGTTCAATGAAAGATTTTTTAAGAAAATCAATACCCCTTTTATTTTTAATGAGCTCTATTCTGTTTTCACAAGACGGAAAAAAACCTCTCAACACGTATGGCGAAACATTCGCGGTGAACGCATATATAAGTGAAGACTTTGCAAAAGAAACAAACCTAACAGAGCAGGCAGCCCTATCAACGACAAAGTTGAGACTAAGAACAAACGGAGTTCCTTATGGCTCGCTAGAAAGCTCAATTGCAACCCTAGACATTTATGTGTCTGCAATTGAAATTGAGTCTGCCAGCGGAGAGAGTATGGACTCATATGCCTTTAGCCTGACGCTAGTATTTAATAGGTGGCTTCTAGATGAGGGTGGGGAGGACCTTTATGCGGCGACCTATATGAACGACTATATTGGATATGCAGACACAGGAACAGCAAAAAAGTTTCTTGTCGATGGAATAAAAGATCTCATTGATGAATTTTCAATCGATTTTATTGAACAAAATAACCTTTAATCCTCTTCTCCGTATTTAATTATAATAAAAACACCAAGAAGAGTTATTAAACCCCCAACAAGAACACCAAAACCAACCCCTTCGCCAAAAATAAATAACGCTCCAACAGACGAAATAACAGGTTCTCCAAGGGGTACGGCGGCCACCGTTGTGGCGCTAAGGCTTTTAATAAGATAATAAAAAATATTATGTCCAACCATCGTTGGGACCAGAGCCAAAAATAAAAACCAACCAAACTCTTTTGATGAAAAAGAAAAAACATCTACAGCAGGAAAAAAGAAAGACACAAAAAGAAGTGTAGCCGAAGCATAAAAAAACAACCAACGAGTATAGTCAAGAACAGATGTTTTTTTTCTTATTTCTTTTCCAACAATCAAAACAATGGCCATAGAGAGCGAACAAAGAACGGCCAAAAGATTTCCTATTAAGCCAGTGTCGTTGAGCGGCTGTTGACTTATTAAGAATATAGCACCAGAAAAGGCAACAAACAGACCAAGAAAAACAGACACGGACAGACCTCTTTTTTTAAAAACAAACCTATAAAGCTCCGTAAAAACAGGGGCCGTTGTTCCAAGAAGGGTCGCTTCCGGTATAGAGGTTAGCTGTACAGCCCTAAAAAAAAGAGCAAAATGAAAACCAAGAAAAATTCCCGCCAACTCCATTTTTTTAGTGGGAACAAAATAGCCAATAGTTTTGTAAGAAAAAATAAAGGCTACTATGCAGGCCAAAAACATTCTCCAAAAAGCAAGAGTGATTGCGCTGGTTTCTGGAAGAATGCGAACAACCCAAGCAGAAGAGCTCACAGCAAAAAGAGCAACAGCCAGTAAAAAAAATTTATTATTTAACATAAGCGAACCAACAATATTATTAAATTGAACTCAATGAAATTAAACATTAAAACAACACTATATCTTTATTTTTGTTTTTCTGCCCTTTTTAGCCAAGAGAAGGGGAAAAATTATGATGCTTTTAACAAGTTGATTAGAGAGACAAAAATTGAAGAACACTATAGCATCAACGAAATAAGAACAATTTTTGAAAGCCCCAAACTAAAGGAAGACCGGGGGGTTGTTAGTAGGTTTAACAAAAAACCAGAAAAAATTAAAACATATGACGAATATAGAGCAATTTTTCTTACAGAAGAACGCCTTGCAGGGGGCGTTAGCTTTTATTTTAAACACAAAGAGCTTCTAAATAAAATTATGATAGAGTTTGACATAGACCCTCTGATATTGGTTTCCATTGTAGGTATAGAAACAAACTACGGCAAAAGATATGCTGAACACTCAGTTTTTAATTCCCTTTATACCCAAACAATAAATTTTCCAAAAAGGTCCAGCTGGGCAACAAAAGAAATTTTTGAACTCTTGCTTTACAGTAAAGAAGAAAACATAAGCCCATTTGACCTTTATGGTTCATATGCGGGTGCCTTTGGATATGGTCAGTTTATTCCTTCCAGCTTTAACAAGCTTTCTATAGACTATGATGAAGATGGAATAAAAAGCCCGTATGGCTGGGAAGACGTTCTTGGAAGTATAGCATTTTATTTAACAGAAAATGGATATCCCAAAAACAACCACAACTTTTCCTTTCAGTCTCCGGCCTGGAGAAGCATTAGAACATATAACAGGTCAGACAAATATGCCAACACCGTCATAGAGTTTAGAAATAGCCTTTCTAGGAGAGTTTTTTTATCATATTAACAAAAGAGTGCTTTCTTTTGGTGTATGGGGGAAGCAGCAGCTTAAAGGGGGACCAGGCACTGCTCTTTAAAATAGCTTTTTCATGTGAAAAGGAATCAAAACCATACTTTCCGTGATAGCTTCCAAGCCCACTGTTGTTTATGCCACCAAAAGGCAGGTTTGGGTTTGTGTGATGGATTACACAGTCGTTAAAAACCAGAGCCCCACTTGAGGTTTCTTCTGTAATTCTTTTTTGGTTTTTTTTGTTATAACCAAACAAATAAAGAGCCAAAGGCTTCTCCCTTTTATTAATAAAGCTAACCACCTCATCCAGGCTTTTATATGTCACAATTGGCATGAGAGGACCAAAAATTTCCTCTTTCATAACCAGAGAATCTAGAGGAACATCACACAAAACTGTTGGGGCGATAAAACGTCGATCTTTGTTTGTATCTCCACCAACAACAACCTTAGCCCCGAGCTCTTTTGCGTCTTCTAGATAGCCCTCAATTCTGTCAAAATGTGCATCATTTACAACCTGACAATAGTCTGCCGACTGCTCACCGCTTTTTCCGCCAAAAAAGCTATCAAAGTTTTCTTTTAGGCCGGAAACCAGAGAGTCTTTTTTGCTTTCATGGCACAAAACATAGTCAGGCGCTGTGCAGGTTTGCCCCGCATTGGCAAACTTGTAAAAGGCTAGCTTCCATGCCGCATCAACAATGTTTGCGCTTTCATCAACAACAACCGGAGATTTTCCGCCCAACTCTAAAGTAACACCAGAAAGGTGTTTTGCTGCCGCAGACATTACAAGCCTTCCGGTTGACGGGCTTCCCGTAAACATAACATGGTTAAACGGGTGAGAAAGCAGCTCGATAGCCACATTTTGGTCTCCCAACACGACAGCAACCTCGTTTTCTTTAAATGTTTTTTCTATTAATTTTTTTACAAAAACTCCAGATCTTGGGGTGAACTCCGAAGGTTTAATAATGGCAGTATTTCCTGCTGCTATAGCAGCAATAAGCGGGTTTAGACACAATAAAATAGGGTAGTTCCAAGGAGAAAGAATTAACACACCCCCCTTTGGTTCTGGGCGCACCCACCCAGAAGTAAACAGTATTGTGGATGGAGAGGGAACCCTTTTTAGTTTCATCCATTTTTTTACATTTTTTATTGCAAATTTAGCTTCAGTCTTAACCCCCAAAACCTCGCTAACAACAGACTCTGTTGGACTTTTTTTCATGTCAAAAGCCAGGGCTTCTACAGCTTCTTTCTCCATGTCCATAAAATTATTTAACAACCGCTTTAGCTTTTGCACTCTTTCTCTGTGCGTTGATTTTGCCAGCGAAGAATGTTTCTCTAGCTGAGAATGAAAAAGACCCTTAATTTTTGAAAAATCATCGTTCATAGAAACAAATATAGACAATTTTAAAGACATGTTAAAAGAAATAGATATAGGACATAGAGGCCAAACCACGGGAGACGCAATTTCTGAACTAGAGGTTGCTATTAGTACAGCAAAAACCGATCCAAGAATTACGGCAGTAAAAATTATACACGGACTAGGAAGCGGGGCGGTTGCAAAAGAGGTTCGCTTGTGGGCAAAACAGCAAAAAGGAAGGTTTCGAGGCGTTATTAGGGGGGAGGACTACGACATGTTTAACAGAGACGCTGTTAACATGAGATCCAATTTTTTGTCTAACAAAGACAAAGATTTTAACAGAAAAAATCCAGGAATTACAATTATTTGGCTTTAGGATTAAATCTCTATCTCTTTAAAAGAAACACCAATTTTTTTTAGTCTTTTAATCAGAACATTACCCAAACCAATAGACGGAGTTAAAAGCCCACCAAAGCCTTTTCCACCAGGCAAGGTTTTAGGGTCTTCAACAGACAAACAAAGGGCGCTTTCACAAGCCATTCTTGATGTCATTTTATATCCCGGGTCACCGCCCCCTGACATAGAAAAGGCGCGAAAACCACCTTGTGTTTTTACCAAAAACCTGCTTTTAAAAAACCCGGAGTCCATAGCTTCTTGAGATGGTCCCTCACCAGGCTTTCTAAAAAAAGGCCTTAAAACCTTTCTTAAGGGCGAAAAAATAATAAGACCAAGCGCCACGGTCATTATTGACACTTTCCTAGCTGCCCCCTTGTTGCTGTAGTATGCCCCTTCAGAGTAAACGAAGTTTTTTCCATAATATTTTCCTGTTTTTTTAGAAAGAGCCGCAGACCTTCGCACAACCCTGGTGTTTGGAAGCGCCATTATAAACGGACCGGTCCAACCACCAATGTGAGGGATTTTTTTTATTTTAACCTTGTCGTTCGTCATCCTTTTTTGGTGTGATGAAACAGTGTTTTCTGGGTTTAGCGAAAACTTTCCAAGACCGCCTTTTGCAAGCTTTGCATCAACAGACGAAAACATAGTTTCCATTGTTCCTCCAGAAGACTCGCCTTTCCAGGCCTGAAAACAATGAACGCTCTCCACCTCCCCAAGAACCTTGTTTACTGCATAAAAAACGCCTAAATCAGACGGAGCAGAATCAAAGCCACACGCGTTTATTATCCTAACGCCCTTTGTCTCTGCGCTCTTATGGTGTTTTTCTATTTGGTCTCTAATCCAAAAGCTTTCACCGGTTATATCAACATAGTGACAACCCGCATTAACACAAGAACGAACAAGATCAGAACCATATTTATGATAAGGGCCGGCTGTTGACAAGACAACATCTGCGTCTTGACACATTTTATCTAGCGCCTCAACATCAAAGGCGTCCGCAACAACTATAGGGCAAGACAGCCCGTGCCTATTTCTAACCCTCTCCAACTTTTCTTTGTTTCTTCCAGCTATAGCTATGGAAATATCGGGGTATTTTTCTGACATATATTTAACACAAAGCTCTCCGGTAAATCCGGTGGCACCAAAAATAACGATCTGATGTTTTTTATTCATAGCTCAACTTGTGCCGCCGCCAACCTCGCAATAGGAACTCGAAAAGGAGAGCAGCTTACATAGTTTAAACCAAGTTCTTTACAAAACCCAATGCTTTCAGGTTCTCCGCCATGCTCCCCACAAATTCCAATAGAAAGAGTTTTTTTTGTTTTTCTCCCACCCTCGACAGCAAAAGACATTAGCTTTCCAACGCCCCGTTGGTCAATTTTTTCAAAAGGGTCTCCATGAAGAATTTTTGATGACAAATAAGAATCAAAAAAGGTTCCAGTGTCATCTCTGCTAAAACCAAAAGTTGTTTGTGTTAGATCGTTTGTTCCAAAACTGAAGAAGTCTGCGTGATGCGCAATTTCTTCTGCCACAAGACAGGCCCTTGGAACTTCAATCATTGTGCCCACCTTATATTTTAGCTCCAAACCGCTCTTTTTAAAAAGAGCTCTATATACACGATCAACCACCTCTTTTTGGTTTATAAATTCGTTGATGTGGGAAACGAGAGGAATCATAACCTCTACGTTTGGATCAAAACCTTCTTTTTTAAGTCGCATTGCCGCACCCAAAATAGATTCGGCTTGCATTTGCGTGATTTCTGGATATGAAATTCCAAGACGACAACCCCTGTGACCAAGCATGGGATTGGATTCTTTTAAAAAGTTTATCCTCTCGACAACAGAGGCCTTACTTTTTCCTGTTTCAGCGGCAAGCTGGCCAATTTCGTCATCCTTTATGTTAATAAATTCGTGCAGGGGCGGATCTAAAAGGCGAACCGTTACCGGCCTAGAGCCCATTACTTTAAAAATTTTATAAAAGTCATTTTTTTGAAAGGGTAGAAGCTTTTTAAGGTAAGAGACCCTTGAACCCTTTTCTTTTGATAAAATCATTTTTCTAAACTCGCGAACCCTTTTTTCTTCAAAAAACATGTGCTCTGTTCGACAAAGACCAATCCCTTCTGCGCCAAAACTAAGTGCTTTTTTGCAATCTTCGGGCGTGTCAGCGTTGGTTCTAATTTTTAACTTTCTTATTTGGTCTGCCCAAGAAAGAAGCTCATTTAAGGGCCCAGAGCCTTCTATAGGGCTTTGAAACAAAGGCAAAGCCCCCATAAAAACCTCGCCCGTAGACCCGTTGAGAGTAATCCAGTCACCCTCTTTTATTTGTGTAGTCCCTATTTTTGCAGACAAACCGTCCCTATTAATTGCTAGTGTTTGACAACCCACAACACAGCTTTTACCCCAACCTCTTGCAACAAGAGCTGCATGACTGGTCAGCCCACCTCTAGACGTTAAAATTCCTTCTGCGCTATGCATTCCATGAATGTCTTCGGGAGAGGTTTCCTCTCTTATTAAAATAATAGGGTTTCCAGGCTTGCCCTGCTCTTCAGCTTTTTCAGCAGAAAAAACAACTCTCCCCGATGATGCGCCGGGACCGGCAGGCAACCCCTCTCCAAGCAAGGTCGCACCAACAAGAGAGACAGGCTCTATGTTTTTTAATAAGCTTTCATAAATTTGGTTTGGGTTCACGCGCGAAAGAGCCATTTTTTTACTAATTAATTTTTCTTTAACCATGTCGGTTGCAATTTTAATGGCCGCAATCCCAGTTCTTTTTCCCTCTCTTGTTTGCAACATCCAAAGCTTGTTGTTTTGTATTGTAAACTCAACGTCTTGCATTTCATCAAAGTGTTTTCTAGTGTTTTTCGAACAACATTAAGCTCCAAAAAAGCTTTTGGCATTATTTTTTCCAAAGATTTTTTTGATTTACCGCCCTCCAATATTGGGTGCGGCGTTCTAATGCCCGCAACAACGTCCTCTCCCTGCGCGTTTTGTAACCACTCACCATAAAGATTGTTTTCTCCCGTAGAGGGGTTTCTTGTAAAGGCTACACCGGTTCCACAGTCTTTCCCCAAATTTCCAAATACCATCGACTGAACACTTACTGCCGTTCCCATCGAGCTCGAAATATTTTCAAAAGATCTATATTCTTTTGCTCTTTTTCCGTTCCAACTTGAGAAAACAGCCCCTATTGCACCAAAAAGCTGATCATACGGATCGTCCGGGAAGCTGACACCAAAATCTTTTTTTATTAATTTTAAATATTTAAGAGAAAGCTCTTTCCAGTGTTTTGCAGAAACAGAGGTGTCATCCTTATACCCATTTTCTTTTTTCATCTTTTCTAAAATGCGCTCCATTTTTTTGCGAATTTCATCACCACCCTTATTTAGGCCAAGCGACTTTTCCATAACAACGTCTGAATACATCATAATCAACCTTCGATAGCTGTCATATACAAACCTCTCATCTCCAGAGCGCTCAATGAGCCTAGGAATTGTTTTAGATGTCAGACCCACATTTAAAATTGTTTCCATCATTCCCGGCATAGAAACCGGCGCACCAGAACGCACCGAAAGCAAAAGGGGTTTTTCACCACCAAAAGATGAACCCACAACCACACCAGTTTTTTTAACATATTTTTTAACATTGTTTTTTACTGCAACAGAAAGTTTTCCATGCCTTAAAAAATCGTTACATAGGCTGGTTGCTAAAGTAAAACCAGGAGGTACGGGCAAACCAAGCTTACACATTTCCGCTATGTTTGCTCCCTTTCCCCCAAGGATTTTAGCCATAGATTGGTCGCCATCAGTTTCTGTTTGTGAAAAAAAATATATTTTTTGTTTAAAGTTCATAATGAATACATTTGTATTGTTTAAAAATTTGATGCCCCAAATCAAAATAAACAGAAAAGAACTTAAGGAGAGGACATGAAAAAAACATTTATAATATTTATAACAACCCTTATGATATCTTGTTCTGGTGAAATTTATGAAGACCAGATCATTATTAAAGAAGACGGAGTTGCCTACAACAAAAAAACCGACAAGGTTTTTTCTGGAGACGTTCTAGATAAATATGGAGAGCTTATTGGTGTGTATAAAAAGGGACTAAAAGATGGAAGTTGGTTTGAGGTTGACATTAAAAACGGAACACAAAAAAAAGCAAATTATATTAAGGGCGTTCCAGAAGGAGAGCAGATAACATACCTTTTTCCTGGCCCAAGAGAAAAAAACAAAAGACTAGAATACATTAACTATGAGAATGGGAAAATAGTTGGAACTTGGACAACCTGGAGCAAAGACAATGAAGGCAGGCTAATAACGAGAGGGGAAATAACCTTTGAAGAAGGGGCTGGGCGATGGAAAGAAAGAGACCCAAACACAAGAGCATTAATTAGGGCAGGAAACTACAAAAACTGGGAGAAGTCTGGGCTGTGGAAAAGCTGGAGCCCCGAAGGAGTTCTTGTGAGCGAAGGCCAATATATTAATGGAAAGAGAGCTGATAAGTGGGTTTGGTATGAAAAAGGAAAAGACACTGGCTGGGAAGAAAACTATTCCAATGGACTGTTAAGCGGAAAATTTCACAATCTCTCTCCATACTCTTTAAATAGGGGAAAGGGGTCTTATGTTGACGGCACCAAGACAGGAGACTGGAAAGAATATTTTACAATAGAAGAAGGTTCTTTAGCCCTTAAACAGGAAGGCTCATACCAGTTTGGTAAAAAAGAGGGCGTTTGGGCTCACTACAAAAAAGAAGACAACAGCATTATAAAGTCTAACATTATTAAGTCGCGAAAAATTGCTTCTGGGCCATATGTACAAGACATAAAAAGCGGAGAATGGACAGAGGGGCCAGATATTGATTTTGGATCTCGATTTTATGGTAGGGGGCAATATAAAAACAACGAAAAGTCCGGTGAGTGGAAATATGTTGCGCCACAAGAAAACCCAACCATTACAGGGGAGTTCTCGGATGGGGAGCCATCAGGGACATGGACTGTTCGCTACAACAAAAAAACTTACAAAGGTACACTAGAAGATGTTATAAAAAAGGTTCCAAAACTAAACGAATATAAATTTTAATAACGAGTTTTGAAAAAAAATCTTATTGGAATTAATCCCTACGATATAGAGCAAAAAGGCTCTAGATGGAACGCCACAAAAGAGGCCTATTACAAAGCTATTTGGAAAAACGGCGGGTGTCCCGTAACACTTAATCACACAAAAAACAGACAACAAATATCTTCTTTAGTATCAAAGATAGACGGCCTTCTAATGGTTGGAGGGCCCGACATCCCAGCAAAAACATATAACTCAAAAAACCCCAAACTTTTAGATTCAGATGTTATGTCAGAAAAACGAGAGGCTTTTGATCGCGCTGTTTTTTTAGAAGCTATGGACCAAAACAAAAAAATTCTTGCAATCTGTGCGGGGGCGCAACACGCCAACGTTATTTTGGGAGGAGACCTCATAGAAGATATCCCAACCCTTATAAAAAACTATATTAATCATGGAGTTTTTAACGGCGCAGCAAACATACACGCCGTCAACACAACAAACAAAAACTCCCTGCTCTACAAAACTATTCGAAAAAAAACCTTTAATGTTAAAAGCAGCCACCATCAATGCATTAACACCCCCGGAAAAGGGGTTGTGGTAACAGCCAAAGCAGAAGACAACACAATAGAGGCAATTGAACTAGTTGGTCAAAAAAACTTTATTGGAGTTCAGTGGCACCCAGAAATAATGCCAAAAAGTGAAAACATGAAAAAGCTATTTTTGTGGCTTTTGAGATAGCAAAAGATCGCTAGACAGAAAAAGAATCTCGTCGCTGATCACCAACAGATTCAGAAAAACTACAGGCGTTTACTCCCCCAAAGTACATATTTTTATCTTTCCAACAAACGACACCGTCCGTTTTATATTGTGGTTTTTTGCTGTCTGGCTCACAATGTAAAACACCACCCTCAAGATGAATTCTTGGGCTAGAGACAGCATCAATTAGGCTCATTTTATGATCAAGGATATTTATTATTACAGAAAGAATAGCCGAAACAATTCTACTACTACCGGCAGACCCAAGAGCAGTTGCGTACCCATCTTCCTCTAAAAGCAAAGTTGGACAAATATTGCTCGGTATTCTTTGTTTTGATTTCCAGGCATGAAAACCATGCGGGTTTAAATGTTTTTCTCCCAACATGTTGTTTGGCATCACCCCTGTTTTTGGTATTATAAAACCAGCACCCACACCATTTGTTGTTGTTACTGATGCAATATTTTTTTCTTGATCAAAAACAGTTAGGTGGGTGGTAGAGCCAACAGCGTCGCGATCCTTTAAAAGGTTTATTTTATATAGAGCATTTTCAAGATCTTTTTTAGAAACATTTTTTATTTTGGATAAATACTTTAAACCTCCCTTGATTAGCTCTCCACCCATAGACGGGCTTGGATTCATAAAAATATCGCAACCGCGATACCTAACCTTTAGTGGCTCCCTTATTTTGGGGACATAATCCTGTAAATCTTGAAGGCTAATGATACCACCTGGACCTATGGCTTCATAAAAAATAGGACATACCTCATTTTTATAAAACATATCCGGGTCTTCATATAAAAACTGCTCTAAAAACAAACCAAGATCTTTATTAAAAAACCTTTCTCCCGCAGCAACAAAAGAACCCTTTTTTTGAAACAAAGAAAGAAGATCCGAAGAGCTCTCTATTACCGGAGAAAGAACAGTAGAAAGGTATTCCTGATTTCTAGATATTACAGAACCCTTTTTTGCCAAAGCAACCGCCGGCTCTACTAAAACAGAAAAAGGCAAAGAGCCATACCGCCTGTGAACCTCAATTAGGCCAGGTATAGTTCCAGGAACCCCAACAGACCCAGCACCAATATTAAACTCTTGTTTTGTATCCCCAAAATCAGCATAAATTGTTTTAAATTCCCCAACGTTTTTCTCAACAGACCTTGGAGTTTCAACAAAAAAATCTACCAAAGAAGGAGAAAATCCATTTTTTTTCACCAACATAGCACCCCCGCTTGCTGCTCCAGTATATAAATATTCACAAACCATCGAAGAAAAAACACCAGCAACAGCAGCATCAAATGCGTTTCCACCAGATTCTAAGATGTTCTGTGCAGATCTAACAGTTTCGCGGTGTCCTCCTGCAACCTTAAAGTTTTTGGCCATATTTTTTGTCTTTACCTTTATCTAAACGGGTTATAACATTGAGTTTGTTACTAGGTAAATTTATGTCAATATTTCAAATATTAACATCTTCAATTGGAAG
>MDSV01192179.1_pt1 | contig 27595 bp, 24 predicted proteins | sample 810851 | NCBI WGS metagenome assembly MDSV01 (sample SAMN05326640, study PRJNA326480) | marine metagenome | isolation source: seawater | place: Atlantic Ocean: North East | collected 2012 | reverse complement strand
TTAAGCCTAATAGCGCAGATGGTACTGCCATTTGGTGGGAGAGTATGTCACCGCCTTCTTCGAATCCCAGTCATTTATTTGACTGGGATTTTTTTTTTAAAATTATTATTAACCTTGGGGATTTAATATTATCAAATGGATTTAAATCATAATCTCCAAAAAATTCTAGAATCTCTAAATTGGTATTACTTAAATAATTTTTAAAATTTTTCAATGACAAATTATTTACTTTTTCATTAAAATTATATTGTTTGTTTTTATCAGTAAATGAAATACTTTTTTTTACATAATTTTCATAAACTTTTCTTTTAATTTTGAATTTGATATTCTTTTTAAAAACTATTTCCTTTTTTATTAAATTTTTTTTCACCTTATTTATATTAAAAAAATCTATTACACCAATCCCTCCATTTTTAAGATTTTTCTCTATTGCTAACAAAATATCTTGATCCTTTTTTTTACTATAATATCCAAAACTTGTAAATAAATTAAAAACAGCATCAAACTCTAAATTAAGGGGAGTTGAAATATCGTGTATTAAAAATTTTAGGTTTTTATTTTCACTTATTTTTGCTTTTATAATACTGTTTTTTGAAAGATCTATGCCTAAAACTTTATAACCTAATTTTTCAATTTCTATTGAATGTCTTCCTTTTCCACACGCAGCATCTAATATTTTAGACCCTTTAGCTAATTGTAAATATTTTAAAATTTTTTTGATAAATTTTTTTGCCTCAATATTATCTCTGTTTTCATATAATATGTGATAATAAGGAGAATCAAACCAATGATTGTAGGTATTATCTAAATCTATATTAGAATTTTTAATCATAAACCTCAAAATTAGATTATTTTTAAAATATATTTATAACTAATGGTCAAGGATTTTAAAATGATTGCCAAAACCTTTTTTGGTTTGGAGAAAGTGTTAGCAGATGAGCTTTTAAGTTTAGGTGCAAAAGAAATTAAAATAGGTGTTAGAAATGTAGTTTTTTATGGTGATTTAGGATTTTTATATAAATCTAATCTTTTTTTAAGGTCAGCTATAAGAATTTTAAAACCTATAAAATATTTTGAAATTAATAACCAGAAGGATTTTTATAGTTATATTTTTAATTTTGAATGGGAAGATTATATTTCAATCGATAATACTTTTTATATAGAATCAGTTTTAAATACAGAATTATTTTCTAACTCTCTTTTTGTATCTCAAAGGGCAAAAGATGGAGTAGTTGATCGTTTTAGAAAAATTTATAAAAAAAGACCTAATATTGATAAACTTAATCCTGATATAAAAATCAATATCCATATTAATAAAAATGCTTGTACTATTTCACTAGATTCATCAGGTAAACCACTAAATCAAAGAGGTTATCGAATTAAAACTAACATAGCTCCAATTAATGAGGTTTTAGCAGCGGGGCTAATAATGCTTTCTAAATGGGATTGTCAGTCAGATTTTTTAGACCCAATGTGTGGAAGCGGTACTATTTTGATTGAAGCAGCTATGTATGCTACTAATTATCCTGTAAATATTAAAAGAGAAAGTTTTTCTTTTAAAAAGTGGAAGAATTATGATTTTAATCTATTTGAAACAATTAAAAAATCTGTTTTGAAGAAAGTAAAACCATTTAAATACAACTTAATTGGATATGATAAATCTCCTTCAGCTATTATGAAATGTAAAAAAAATGTTATTAATTCTGAATTTCAGAATATTATCAATGTGTCTGAAAATGATTTTTTTAATACAAAAAAAAATGAAGACAATTTTTTACATATATTATTTAATCCCCCATATGGAGAAAGATTATCTATAGATATTAATTCATTTTATAAAAAAATAGGTGACACTCTTAAAAATAATTATACAAATTCAAATACTTGGTTTATAACCTCTAATCTTGATGCTTTAAAATTTGTTGAATTAAGACCTTCTAGAAAAATAAAATTATATAATGGTAAATTGGAAAGTAGATTAGTAAAGTATGAAATTTATAGTGGATCAAAAAAAATTCATAAACAAAGAAAACAAATCTAATTTTTTTTATTTTTTTTAAATATAGGTATTTGATAAAAAATTGAATAAGTAATACCAACTCCAAAATTATTTTCTTCTAAAACTTTATTAAATCCAGGAATATATAGATTACTAAAATTTTCAGGACTTTTCTGGTTTAATAGTCTATTTAATCTTAAACTTATACCCATATATGTATTTTTAAGAATTTCAGCATTAAATCCCAGTACTAATTCAAACCAATTGGCTGTTAGATCATTAAAATCTGTAATGCTATTTACATTATTTTGATTCCAATAATGATCCAAATCATAGATAGTATAGGAATTTAATTTTTGATTAAATTTTGCAATTCCGTATCTAAAACCAACATATATTTCATTATCTAATCCTTTTCTATTATTGTAAACATTATAATTAACACCTAATTTTAAAAAGTTTCCATTGGTATTAAAATCTAGTACTTCATTAATGGTTTTTTTTTCTTCACTTCCAAATTCAGCAGCTATAAATAACTTATCAAGAATTCTATAATCACCTGTGAATACTATGCCTTTATAGTCAGGTTCAGTTAACATTCTAATTTGTTTACTAATATCTAAACCTATTTTTATTCCATATGTAGTTTTTATTGGAATGCTATCTAATGTAATGTCTTCTTGAGAGAATCCTGTAAAATTATAAGCAATAAATAATATACTAATGAAATATTTTAACATGTACATCTTTTTCATCTTTAACAGCTGGATTCATTATTTCAGATTTAATAATCCAATTAGCATTGTCATTTTCAATAATAATTTGATTTAAATCATAGTTTGAAAAATAACCACATGCTCTACTTATATAAATATGATTATATTGATAGTTAATCAAAATGTTATCATTGTTTCCTGAATTGTCATTATTTTCTTTAAAATCTTTAATAAATGAATAGCTAGTTATTTTTTCCAAATTTTTTAATGGTACAGCAATGGAATCAGTTGTTTTAAATTGATAAATTTTTTCATTATTATATCCTTGAATTTTAAGATTTGTAACCTCTTTTTTTAGGCCTGAAGATTCATCATAAAAAACAATAATAAGTTTTGGAGTATCAGGGATTGATGTGAGACATATATCATCTGGCTCACAAGATATAAGAATTATAAAGCTTAAAAAAAATAGGAAAATGTTTTTTTTCAATTTATAAATAACTAATTATTAATTTCCAAAAGTACAACATTTTCTACATGATCTGTATGAGGAAACATATCTACAGGTTGTATTTTTTTAATTGTATACTTTTCTTGTAATTTTTCTAAGTCTCTTAATTGAGTTGATGGATTACAGCTTACGTATATAATTATATTGGTATCTAATTTTAAAATTTCTTTGACTACATCCTTGTGCATCCCGTCTCTTGGTGGATCAGTTATAATTAGATCAGGATTACCATATTTTTTTATAAATTTTGAAGTAAAAATTTTTTTCATATCACCAACTTCAAATTCTACATTTGTTATTTTATTTTTAATGGTACTTTCTTTAGCTGATTTAACAGCTTCCTCTATAGTCTCAATTCCAATTACTTTTTTTGCATTTTTTGAAATGAATTGTGATATAGTGCCTAAACCTGAATATAAATCATATACTATTTCATTTCCATTTAATCTTGCAAAATTTTTAACAATTTCATATAAATTAATGGTTTGATTAATATTTGTTTGAAAAAAAGATTTGGGATAAATTTTAAATTTTAAATTATCTATAATTTCAGTTATATATTTTTCTCCATAAAATAATTTAATATCTCTATCATATATTGAATCATTTTCTTTATCATTAATTACATACTGAATAGACTTAATTTCAGGAAATGAAATTTTAATGTAGTTAAGTAATAACATAATCTTCTCTGATTTTTCAAAAAATTGAATTATAACCATAAACTCATCTAAACTAGTATTCCTTATAATTAAATTTCTTAGTAATCCCTTTTTTAATCTAGAATTATAAAATGAAAAATCATTTTTGATAGCGAATTCCTTTATTGATAATCTAATTTTATTTGAGGGATCAGTTTGTAAATGGCAATTATTAATATCAACTACCTTATCCCACATGCCAGAAATATGAAAACCAATCCCTCTCCTTTCAATTCTTTTTTCGTTACTATTTATTTCCTTATTTGTAAGCCAACGATTTTCAGTAAATGAAAATTCTAACTTATTTCTATAATAATAGTCCTCTTTACATTTGATTATTGGATTAACTATTGTGTCGTTACACAAATTTTTAAATAAGTATCTTATTTTGTTCTCTTTAAAGTAAGTTTGTGAATCGTAGTTCATGTTTTGCCACTTACAGCCTCCACAAGTGCCAAAATGTTCACATTTTGCATCAACTCTAAATTTTGAAAAAAAATGGTATTTAATTATGTTACCTAAAAAATATTTTTTCTTTTTTTTGTAGGTTTTTATATCAACAATATCACCAGGCACTCCATTTTTAACCATAATGACAATTCCTTCAGAATTTTTAGCTATCGATTGTCCTTTCGATCCAATATCAATGATTTCAACAGAATTAAATATTTTTATTTTTTTTGACACATGGTAAAGTTAAAATGAAAAAATCAATATTATTAATTATATTTATTTAGATAATTCCAAAAAACTTATTTATTATGAATTTTTCTTTAAGATACACTCTGACTTTTATTTTAACATTATTTTTTATCTTCTCATATTCTCAAAAAACTAAAAAGGAAACAAACAATGAGGCTTCATTATACTCTGGACTAAAGTTTAGAAGTGTTGGTCCTGCATTTATGTCTGGAAGGATAGCAGACATTGCAATTAATCCATCAAATGAAAATGAATGGTACGTTGCAGTTGGTTCAGGTGGAGTATGGAAAACTTCTAATGCAGGCACAACATGGATTCCATTAACAGATGACCAATCTTTTTATTCCACAGGAAGTATAGCTGTTGATCCAAATAATAATAGTACTATTTGGCTTGGGACAGGAGAAAATGTAGGAGGAAGACATGTTGGTATTGGTAAAGGAATATATGTATCCTACAACGGAGGTAAAACATGGGAAAACAAAGGTCTTAAAAAATCAGAACATATTTCTAAAATTATAATTAATAGTGATGATTCAAATACTATACTAGTTGCTTCTCAAGGCCCATTATGGTCATCAGGAGGGCAAAGAGGTCTTTATAAATCAACTGATGCTGGTAAAAATTGGAGATCAGTTCTTAATGTAGATAAATGGACTGGGGTTACTGATATTGTTGTAGATAATAGAGATCAGAATATTATTTATGCAGCTACATGGCAAAGACATAGGAATGTAGCAGCTTATATGGGTGGAGGACCTGGAACCAAAATCTATAAAAGTAGTGATGGTGGAGATACATGGAAACAATTAAAGGTAGGCTTACCTAGTGGAAGTTTGGGAAAAATTGGTTTGGCTATCTCTGAAATCAATCCTGATATTCTCTATGCTGCGATTGAATTGGACAGAAGAAAAGGAGCTGTTTATAGATCAAATAATGGTGGTGAAAGTTGGAAAAAAATGTCTGATACTGTTTCTGGAGCAACGGGTCCACATTATTATCAGGAATTAGTTGCATCTCCACATGTATTGGATAGAATTTATTTAATGGATGTTAGAGTCCAAGTTTCAGATGACGGTGGAAAGACATTTTATAGAATGAGTGAAAAAGATAAACATTCTGATAATCATTCTATGACTTTTAAAAAGAATGATCCAAATTATTTACTGGTTGGAACTGATGGAGGTATCTATGAATCTTTTGATGATACCAAAACATGGAAGTTTGTAAATAATCTTCCATTAACTCAATTTTATAAACTTGCTGTGGATGATTCATATCCATTTTATAATATATATGGAGGAACTCAGGATAATAATACTCAAGGTGGACCCAGTAGAACATTTAAATCTCAAGGTATTACAAATAGCGACTGGTTTGTTTTGTTGGGTGGAGATGGACATCAACCAGCGACTGAACCAGGAAATCCAGATATTGTCTATGCTCAATCACAACAAGGAAATCTTCATAGAGTTGATAGAACAACTGGAGAAGCTGTATTTATAAAGCCATATTCAGGATTAGATGAAGAATATGAAAGATTTAATTGGGATTCCCCAATACTTGTCAGTTCGCATAATCCAAAGCGATTATATTTCGGATCTCAAAGAGTCTGGAGGTCTGATGACAGAGGCGATAGTTGGACACCTATTTCTAAAGATTTAACTCTTAACCAAGAAAGATTATCACTTCCAATAATGGGAAGGGTACAAAGTTGGGACTCAGCTTGGGACGTTTATGCAATGTCTACCTATAATACAATTACATCACTTTCAGAATCACCATTAAATGAAAATCATATTTATGCTGGTACCGATGATGGCTTAATTCATTATACCAAAAATAATGGTAAAGAATGGTTTACTATGTCAGTTGACAAATTACCAAATCTTCCAAAGACTTCATTTGTAAATGATATAAAAGCTGATTTACATGATTTAAATACAGTTTATGTTGCTTTAGATAATCACAAGTTTGGAGATTATAGCCCTTATTTATATAAGAGTGAAAATGGAGGAAAATCTTGGAAGACTATTGTTAATGGACTGCCTAATGAAACATTAATATGGAGGATTGTTCAAGATCATATTGATCCTAAATTATTGTTTTTAGCTACAGAATATGGACTGTACTTTTCAAATAATCAAGGAGAAAAATGGATTAAATTTTCAAATGGTTTACCAACTATTTCTGTAAGAGATTTGGCAATTCAAAAAAGAGAAAATGATTTAGTTTTAGCAACTTTTGGTCGAAGTTTTTATATTCTTGATGATTATTCATCTCTAAGAAATATTAATTCAGAAACAAGTAAAGATTTTATATTATTTGAGACTAAGGAAGCTCTCCAATATAATCCTGTTAGATCAGGCTCTGCAAGTCAAGGATCATCATATTTTAGGTCAAAAAATCCACCATATGGTGCTATTTTTACTTATAATCTTCCAAAATCCTATGAAACTTTAAAATCAAAAAGAAAAAAGAAAGAGACTGAATTAAATAAAGAAAAAAAGGATATTCCATTCCCAGGCTGGAATGAACTTGATAAAGAAATAAATGAAAAATCTTCAAAAATTATATTAGAAATAGTTGATAAAAACGGTTTAATTATTGATAGAATTAATGGAACTACAAAAAAGGGTATTAATAGAGTCTCCTGGTCTTTAACAAAATCTATATCCTCAGTTATTAAATCAAGTTCAAGAAGTAATTACACACCTTCAATCCCTGTTAATCCTGGAACCTATGGAGTAAGATTAATGGAGTTAAAAGATGGAAATTACAACTTAGTAGCCGCTGAAAAAAAATTTCAAGTAAAGAAAATCAGAGAAAATGTATTAAAAAATCCTGTATCAAATCAAATTGAAAAGTTGATATCAGATTTTATTGAATTTGATAAAGAATACACATTGGTTTTAGATAAATATGCCAAATCAAAGAAAAAAATGTCAAAATATGAGCAAGCAATAAGATATATTAATAATATAAATTCAAATTTATATTCTGAAATGAAAGACTTGGATGCTCAGATGAATATTATAGATTCTCTAATTTATGGTAGTAAATCTAAAAGTGAAATAATGGAAAAGGATAACCCAACAATTTCTGAAAGAATTTCAATCGCAATAAGGGGCTTTTCTGGAAATTCGTATGGCCCAACCAAACAACAGATGGCTAGTTTTGATATTGCTAAAAGACAATGGAATGAAATTAAACCTTTAATTGTAAAATTCAATAATAAAGTTGTTAATAAAATTAATCTTTTAGAAGAAATGGGTTCACCTAAAATTATTGACTAGAGTAATAATTAATTAAAAGGCTAATTACCATATTATAAGATTTGATACCCTCTTTTTGGTTATTAGCTTTTAAAAAATATCCATAAAACTTTTTAAAAAAAGGTTCTAAAGGATTTTTATATTGCTCCAGTTGTTTGTTTGCTTCATTTATGTTTTTAATTATTCCTTCGTTAATTTTATTTAATAATTTATTAAATTTTAATTTATCTCTACTGTAAACTTCATTTAATAAATATTTTAAAGCTGAAATATTACCACTATATGAAATAAAGTTATTTTTTGAATGTATAGCTGCCATTATTCCAATAAAATTAGCTTCATTTTCAGCTGAATATCCGATCTGATGTGCAATTTCATGACATATGGTTGTTGGAAGATATATTTTTGGAGTATTTATGTTTATTTGCGCTTCTAATGTAAAGGGGTTAATATACCCACTAAAACCCATATAAGAAAGAGGAGTGCTATACAAAGATTTTTTAACACTAACTGTAGGAGTCTTGTCATTAGTTATCTTTTTTATTTTTAATGTTTTAATTGACTTTATAGATTCTAGAAATATCTGCTCAATATTTTTATTATCAAATAATACCGGCAAAGTATCATTGATGGATAGTTTTTTATGGATATTATTTGTATTTGTAATAAATAGATCTGTTACTTTAATCAATGAACTAAGTTCGTATTTGTTTTCAATAGATAGTTTTTTATTTAGTGCAGTCCTATGATAGTTTAGTCCCCATTGAAATTGAAAGATTATATATAATATAGCTAAAAAATGAAAAATATTTTTTAGATTTTTTCTTCTAGTATTATTTCTTTTTAATATTAGCCAAAATATAATTGGTATAGTTAAATATAATATGTCTCCAAATGAAAAAGGTAGTTTTCCGAAGAGATAAAGAGGTATTTGAGAGCTAATTTTGTAGAATGATGTACTATAATAGTTTTCTATTAAAATAGAATCTTTTTTTATTATCTGAAGAAAAATAATAATAAATATATAAAGAAATGAAATTAGATTTGCCCTAAAAAAAGGAAGTGTATTAGATTTAAACATTCCTTTTTTTGATTACTTTAATTCTACAATTTCTACTTCAAAAATTAAATTTGATTTTGGTGGTATCATTGATCCTCTTCCTGCTTCTCCATAGGCTAAATAATATGGAAGATAAATAATTGCTTTATCTCCAACATTTAATAGTCTTAAACCTTCTTTAAAACCAGGTATAAGAGCATCATCAGGTCCAACTCTACATTCAAGCGGTGCATATCCTCCTGCATTTTTTTTCTTCAGATTTACAATGTCATATTGTTTTGCAATCTCGAGAATACTAGTGTCTAAAAGGGACCCATCTTCAAAATAAACTGCATAATGAGTCATAATAGCTTTTTTTGGGTCAACTTTGGGGCCATTGCTTGTATGGGTCTTAATGTATTGTAATCCTGAATTAGTAGAAATAGAATAAGACTTTTTAGCCTTATGTTCTTTCATTTTTCCTTCTTTCACATTTTTTAATAAAGCTATTTTTTTCTCTTTGTTAATTTTATCTTCTTTAAAATGCTCTGAAAATATTCTAGATGCTTTAAAGGATTTAGCTTCTCTACCAACTCTAATTATTGAAATTTTTTCAATAGTATCGTTTTGTTTAATCAGGCTTACAACTTCAATTCCTTCTATTACTTTTCCAAAAACTGAATGAACTCCATTTAGCCAGGGAGTTTCTTTATGTGTTATAAAAAATTGACTTCCGTTAGTATTTGGTCCAGAATTAGCCATTGATAAAATTCCAGGTCCATCATGGTTTAAATTATCATCAAATTCATCTTTAAATTTATATCCAGGATCCCCGGTTCCAGTACCCTGAGGACAGCCGCCTTGAATCATAAAATCATCTATTACTCTATGAAAAACTAAACCATCGTAATACTTTTTTTTGTCATATTCTGAACTCACTTCTTTATTTTTTCCTTCACTAAGTGAAACAAAATTTGCAACAGTAACTGGTGTTTCTTTGAAGGTTAAATTTATAAGGATTTCTCCCTTATTAGTCTTAATTTCTGCATACAAACCTTCATTTAGGTTTGGGTGTGAGCTAATACAAGAAATAGATGATGTAGTTATTATAACTAGTATTATATAAATTAATTTTTTCATTTTATTTATTAGTATTAAGGTTGTCTTTATATTGAGTAATTAATTTTTTAAACTTTATTATAGTTTCTTCTATTGGGCCATCATCTCTTCCTCCAGCAGCATTCGCATGTCCTCCTCCATTAAAATGTTTATTTGCAAATTCATTGCATGAAAAGCTGTCTTGAGATCTAAATGAGATTTTTATATTATTTTCATCATTAATGTCTTCAATAAACATTACACTAAAAATTATATTTTTTAAAGATAATCCATAATTAACTATTCCTTCAGAATCTCCTTTTTGAAAATCAAATTTTTTAAGATCATCTCTTTTTAAATACATATACACAGTATTTAATTCTTTTAGAACATTTAAATTACTTAATGCAGAGCCTAAAACTTTTAATCTGCTGATAGAGGAATTATTATATACCTTATTGTGAATATCACTTTGATTAATTCCTTTTTGGATTAGTTTAGATATAATTTCATGGGTTCTACTTGTAACACTTGAATATTGAAATGATCCAGTATCTGTCATCATTCCTAGATATAAACATGATGCAATATTAGAATCTATGTTTTTTTCATGTCCTAGTTCATTAATTAATTCAAATAGCAATTCACAAGTAGATCCAATTTCTATATCTGAGAAAACTAAATCAGCATAATCTTTTGGGTTTAAATGATGGTCAATTAGAATAATTTTTGCATTAGATGAATCTACATATTTGCTCATTTCTCCAATTCTATCAAGATCATTAAAATCTAAAGTAAAAATCAGATCAGCATTTTCAATTAATTTTAAACAAGAGTTCTTGTCAGAATCAAAATATATTATATTTTCAAAACCAGGAGACCATTTTAAAAAGTATGGGGCTTTATTTGGGCTTATTACAGTTGAATTGTGATCAATTGAATTTAATAAATGCATAAGCGCTAAAGAACTACCTATAGCATCTCCGTCAGGATTTGTATGAGGAATAATAACAATGTTTTTTTTTCTAAAAAGTAATTCTTTTAGAACAACAATATTTTCGTTTTTCATCTTGTGTAAAGATAATGATTCCTAGTAGATCTTTGAACAGAAATTATATCCTCATTTTTGTACTTTTGTACTAAATTTTTATTCAATTGAAAGTTACTCTATTTAAATTAGGAAAAAATAAGCGATTTAATTATAATCCTAGGTATTATAAAGATAATTCTAATGAAGCTATCTATCAATTTGATTCTGTATATACAAAAAAACGGAACAGAAGAAGTTCAGCTGATATTGCATCAAAATGGAAAGAAGAAAGAATTTTACAAAGAAATAGAGCAAATAGATCTTTTTCAAAGATTATTTTTTTAATTGTATTGGCATTGATTCTAATTTTTCTATTTATTATAGATTTTGATTTATCTATTTTTATTTAATTCTTTTCATGAGTAGTCTTATAAAATTACTTCCCAAGAATGTGGCAAATCAAATTGCGGCAGGAGAGGTGGTCCAGAGACCTTCGTCTGTTGTTAAAGAGCTTTTAGAGAACTCAGTAGATTCAGGTGCACAAACAATCAAACTTATAATTAAAGACGCTGGAAAAACCCTTATTCAAGTTATTGATGATGGTTCAGGTATGAGTAAAGATGATATAAATTTGTGCTTCTTAAGACATGCTACCTCAAAAATTAGAAATTCAAATGATTTATTTGATTTAAACACAATGGGATTTAGAGGAGAAGCTTTATCAAGTATCTCATCTGTTTCTCATCTTACGATTAATTCAAATAAAGATTCAAAAAAAGATATTGGTAATGAAATCAAGGTAAATGGTGGTGAACTTGTTAATAAAAGTGAAGTTTTATGTAAAAAGGGTACTTCTGTGTCTGTTCAAAATTTATTTTATAATATTCCAGCTAGAAGAAATTTTTTAAAATCCGATAATGTTGAATTAAGACATATTATTGATGAATTTCACAGGGTTTCTCTAATAAATCATCAAATTAGTTTTACTTTCATTAATAATAGCAATGAAATTTTTAATTTAAAAAAATCTATTTTTAAAGAAAGGATTATTAGGGTTTTTGGAAAATCAACTAAGGAAAAGTTGGTTCCAATTAATGAAAGTACCGAAATTGCTGACATAAATGGTTTTATTGTTAAGCCGGAACATTCAAGAAAGACAAAAACTTCACAATTTTTTTTTGTAAATAATAGATTTGTGAAAAATTCCCATTTACATCATGCTGTTAGATCTGCTTATGAGGGCTTAATTCTTGAAAACCATCATCCTTCATATTATTTGATTTTCAATGTTCCAAATGATTCTATTGATGTTAATATTCATCCAAATAAAACAGAAATTAAATTTGATAATGATCAGTCAATATATGCTATCGTAAGATCTTCAATTAAACATAGTCTTGGGCAATTTAATATATCACCCTCAATTGATTTTGATAGTAGTGTAAATTTAAATACACCTTATATATACAAAGATAAAAAAGCAACTCATCCCATTGTTGATTTTAACAAATCATTTAATCCCTTTGATGTTTATACAGACTCTACTAAAGAAGTTAAGGTAAATCTTGAGTCTTCATTTGAAAAAGAATCTTCTTTTGAAAATGTATTAGATGATTTAAACAATTCTATATCGTTTTCTGCTTTTCAATTAAACAATAATTATATAATTACTAAAAACAGTTCAGGGATTGTGATTATTGATCAAAAAAGAGCTCATCAAAGAATACTTTATGAAAAATTTCTTAAGGAACTTTCTTTTGCAAATAATTCATCTCAAGGATTAATTTTTCCTATAAAGTTAGATTTAAATTCTGAAGAGATAAGGTTGCTAAGAAGTGTTAAAAAGTCATTAATTCATTTGGGTTTTAATTTTAGCAAGTTTAATATAAATGAAATAGAAGTTTCAGCAATTCATCCTATCTTCTCTGAAGATCAGATTGATATGATTTTTAGAGAATTGATCGACAATGAAATTTTAGATTATAAAAAAAATAGTGCTAGTTTAAATGATTATATGGCTAAGATTTTATCTAAATGTTCATCTATAAAATCTGGAACTAAGTTAGAGAATAAAGAACAAGAATCTCTCGTTAATGATTTGTTTGCCTGTAAAGATCCTAATGTTTCTCCTTTTAATAAATTAATTTTTAAAGTGTTTTCAATTAAATCTGTCAATAAAATGTTTTTTAAATGAGAAATATTCCTGAAACCATCAAACAGCTTCTTGTAATCAATATATTGTTTTTTATTGGTTCCCAGTTTTTGGGAGGAATAAGTAATGATTTATTGGCACTTCATTATTTTAAAAATGACAAATTTATTTTTACTCAATTGTTTACACACATGTTTATGCATGGAAACTTTTATCACATCCTTTTCAATATGTTTGGTTTATGGATGTTTGGTTCACCATTAGAGCAAATGTGGGGGAAAAGAAAGTTTTTGTTCTTCTATTTTTCTGCTGGCTTAGGAGCAGCAGGGTTACAATTACTGGCTTATCATATTGAAATTCAATCTGTTTTTTCTCTTTTACAGTCAAACGGGATGTCTTCCCAATCTTTTAAAGAAATTTTATCTACTGGATCATATAGTACAGGTATTTTACAATATATTGATGAAGAAAATTTAACTTTAGCATATTCTGCATACAATTCTTCATTAGTAGGAGCTTCAGGTGCTATTTACGGGATATTAGTAGCTTTTGCTTTTTCATTTCCAAATTCAGAATTAATGCTATTATTTCCGCCTATTCCTATAAAAGCAAAATATTTGGTTCCAGGATTAATTGTAATGGATCTGTTTTTTGGATTTTCATCTTATTCTTTAGGCCCAATTGCTCATTTTGCACATGTTGGAGGAGCAATATCTGGTTTTTTAATGGTTTGGTATTGGAAAAGAAATCAATTTAATAATAATAGATGGAATTGATAAATAGTTTGAAATATAAGTATGAAAATTTAGATATTTTAGGACAAATTATTGTTTGGATGGTTATTTGTTTTGCTTTGCCTTTTATTATAAATACACTTTTATTTTTATTTAATATTGATTCATTTTCTATTATTTATTTTTTTCAAGTTTCCCCATCATTATTTGAATTAATTTACAAGCCTTGGTCATTAATAACATATGGGTTTTTTCATGCAGATCTATGGCATTTAATTGGAAATATGATAATTTTATATTTTGCAGGAAGAGTAGTTTTGGATTTTTTTGGTAAAGAAAAGTTTCTTAAAGTCTTTTTTATAGGTCTATTATGCGGCTCTTTTACTTATCTTATAAGCTATAATGTATTTCCTGTTTTTCAGGGACTAAAACCTCCGATGATTGGTGCTTCAGCAGGAGCAATCGCTGTATTTATATTTTTAGCTTCTCATACGCCTAATTACACATTTAGATTAATAATTTTTGATGTAAAAATTCTCTACATAGCTCTATTTATTATAATTATGGATTTGATTCAAATTCCAGTTAGTAATGCAGGTGGACATTTGGCCCATCTTGGGGGTGCTGCTTGGGGGTTTTACTATAATAATCAATTAAAAAACGGGAATGATCCTGGAGATTGGATTATTAATTTTTTTAATTATCTAAAAGGATTATTTAAAACAAAATATAAAGTAAGAAAGGCTTACAGAAGAGATAATTTCAAGAAACCTTCAAAAGAAGAACTAGATCAGAAAAAAATTGATTTAATTCTTGATAAAATTAGTAAATCGGGTTACGATAGTTTAACAAAAAACGAAAAAGAAACACTTTTTAAAGCTGGTAAAAGTTGAATTTTTTAAAATATAGTAGGGGTTGGGTTGAAAAAATATTATTTTCTATCAATATCTTTAATTCATTGTTGATTTTAATTTGTTGTATTTTAAATTATTACTATCATCCAATCTTTTCTTTTTTTTCTTTTCTAACATTTTTATTTCCAATTATATATCTGTTAAATATAATTTTTTTAATTTATTGGTTAATAAAAATTGATGTAAGAGTTCTTTTGTCTTTAATCGTTGTCGCGATACTTAGTTACAACTCATTTTTCTTTTATAAATTGAGAGATACGTCAATAGATAACAGAGAAGGTTTTCACATAATGAGTTTTAATGCAAGGTTGTTTAATCATTATAAATGGATTAAAAATGAAAATATTCCAGCAGATATTAAAGAATTTGTGTTTAAAAAGAAACCAGATCTGTTGGCAATTCAGGAATACCATGGTGATTATCAATATTTGTTAGACAGCTTTAAGAACAAGCATATCCATCTTTCAGGGAATAATGTTGGTCAATCTATTCATACAAACTATAAAATTATTGAAAGAGGAATAGTTGACTTTGATAATTCAATTAACAATGCCATTTTTGTTGATTTACTAATTGATAAAGATACTTTAAGAGTTTATAATGCTCATTTTGAGTCTTTTAAGGTTGATTTATTGAATCTTAAGACAGATTTCAATTCATTTAAAAGATTAATCAATAAAATAAAGACAGTTTACCTAGCTCAAAAGGAACAATCAAATACTTTAATTAATGATATTCTAAAATCTCCATACAAAGTGATTTTAGCTATAGATTTAAATAATACTCAACATTCTTTTGTGTATAATGAAATTAAAAACAAAATGATGGATATGTTTGAATTAAAAGGTTATGGATTTGGCTCTACTTATGATTTTAAGTTTATGCCAATAAGGATTGATTACATTTTTGTTTCTAAATCAATTTCACCAAAATTTTTTGAAATTCATAAAATAAAACTTTCTGATCATAAGCCAATTAGCGCATTTATAGATTTTTAAATTATCAGTTTAAATATTAATACTTAAAATACTGGATATAAGTTTTTTATAATATAAAAAAACTAAAACAAGACCCTCCATATTTTCTTGTTTCACTATACATTTTGATATTTTTTAAAGATATTTTATTTGAGTGTTCTATTATAATTATTCCATCATTCTTTAACATTTTTTTTTTTACAATTGATGAAATGAGTTGTTCATACATTACATTATCATTATTGTATGGTGGATCAGCAAAAATTATATCAAAATGTTCATCACAAGTACTAATAAATTTAAAAGTATCTTTTTTAACTGTATTTATATTAAATAATAATTTATCGGATGTATTTTTTATAAAATTTATACATTTATTATTGATATCTACACTTGTAATATATTTAGAGCCTCTCGAAGCAAATTCATAGCTTATATTTCCTGTTCCTGCAAATAAATCAAGTACCAAACAATCTGGTATATAGAAATTATTATTTAGAATATTAAATAATGCCTCTTTTGCCTGATCTGCTGTTGGTCTTACAGGAAGCCCTTTTGGTGCTTGAATTTTTCTTCCTTTATGAAATCCTGAAATTATTCTCATATGAGAAGAAAATCTAATTCTATATCATTTTTGGATAGATTAATTTTGTTGATGGAACTTTCTTTAAAATCAATTATTTCTAAATTTGAAATAAATTTTGAGATCAATAAATAGGCCTCATCGTTAATATTAATTTTTCCCATTAGAAATATTTTAGATTTGTTACTATCTATTTTATTTTGTTCAATAACAAAGAGCAAAAAATATAGAATATCTTCATTTGAACTAAAATTAAAATTATTATAATATAAAAGCTTATTTTTTTTAAATATCAATACTTGGAAACTTTCTTCTTGTAAGTTTACATATACACAGGATTCTTTTTCCTTATTAAACTTAATTAGTTTTTTAATTAATAAAGTTGAGTAATGATAGAAATTGAAAGATCCATACTTATCTAAAATGTAATTGTTTACATTAACATAAGGAAGATAAACATTTATTGCATCAATCTCTTCAATTATATCATGTGCAGCAAAATCATTTTTCAATAATTTAGAGTTAAATTTTAAGTATTGTAAACTTAATTTTTCATCAAAAAGGCTACTGGGAATTAATGAAGATAGTTTATTACAAATAATAAGTTTTACATCACTAATATTTAAATTATCAATTTCTGATTCTCTAAGAAGATTGCTTAATTTTTTTGAAAGATCTTCAGGTATAATTTTTTTATCAAAATTATAAGGATAATATTGAATTACATTATTATCAACTGCGTTTGATAAAACTAAAGTAGCTCCGAAAGAACTAAGTTTAATTGTTAGTAAATTACTTGGATTTATTTTAATTTCTTGCGATTGCATCATAGGTTGTAGGCCAATTACCATTGGAACTAACCTCTGTTAAGGATCCTAAAACAATATCAGGACCATTTACGCCATCAACAGACATTAATCCTTTTTCTTGTTTTAAAAGATCTTTATTTTGATCAAATAAAACAATATCTTTTGAAACTCTAACTTCAAAAACAGGAACATTATATCCATTTTTATCAATTATATCGGCTTTAATATTAAATGTTTCATTAACTCCTTCAATTGGAACTTGAGCCATATTTTTGTATCGATCGGAGGTTCCAAATAAAGAATCCTTAACTGAAGCAAAACCTAATGTATCAATGACTATAATTTCTTTTAACATATCAATTCTGAAAGTTCGATTATATTCTAAAAAACTTGAATCTCTTTTTTGAATCAATGTATATTGAGCGGTATCTACAAAACTAATTAGACTATCAAAATTATCACAATAAATACCATTTACACTTTTATAGGCAATTTGGGCATTTCGAATATCTTTTAATCTATCAATTACTTTTAAATATCTTTTATTTTTCACTTCATTAAACTCAATAGGTCCATTAATTGAACCATAAACTTTAAAAGCAAAAAATACTATAAGAATCCAAAGAACTACTTTAACTGTTCTCATGTATTTTGTTATAAATTCAAAAAGAACTCCCTTAATAATTCTGATCTTGTTAGTTATGGATTCCATTTTATAATTAATTATATTTAAACAAAACTACAATTTTTTTTTTCAAAAATTAATAATTTAAATTACGATTATTCAAATAATAATATACAATGAATTCAATAGAATTTGAAAAACTCTTTTTGAGTGATTTTAAGTATAATGCAACGAAAGATCAAAAATTGGCTATTAAGTATCTAAGTTGTTTTTTATTTAACAAATCTTCTGCTAATTTATTTTTATTAAAGGGTTTTGCTGGCACTGGAAAAACATTTTTAATGAAAACTTTACTTCAAAACTTAAGCTTTACAAATATGGATTATTGTTTGTTAGCTCCAACTGGAAGAGCAGCAAAAGTTTTATCAAAAAATACAAAAAAAAAATCTTCAACTATACACAGAAAAATTTATTACTCTAAAATTGATAAATCAGGAAATTTTAAATCTGTTTTAAAAAAAAATAAAAAAAATAATACTCTATTTATTATTGATGAAGCATCTATGATATCGGATTTTTCGAATTCTAATGAACTTTTTAACAGAAAATCTCTATTAAATGATGTTATTGAGTTCATTAACTTTAAATCTAACTCAAAACTTATTTTTTTGGGGGATACAGCTCAATTACCCCCAGTAAATCAATACATAAGCCCTGCTCTTGATTCTAATTTTTTGAATAAAAAATATAATCTAAAAATTGATGAATTTGAAATAAGTGATGTGGTACGTCAAAAAGAGGATTCAGGTATTCTATATAATGCAACTCTTTTAAGAAATAATATCAGTAACAATAATTTTGACTTTTCTTTTAAGATTTTTAATGATATAACTTCTCTTAATGATGGTTTTGAAATTCAAGAATCGATTGAATCAACTTTTAATGAAACTGGAATTGATAATTCAATTATTATTGTTCGTTCCAATAAACGAGCAAACCAATATAATCAACAGATAAGAAAGACAATTTTATCATATCATAATGAAATTTGTATTGGAGATTTATTGATGATTACAAAAAATAATTATTTTTGGACATCACCATACTCTAAAATACCTTTTTTAGCTAATGGAGATATTATCGAAATAATTGAGATATATAGAATTAGAGAATTATATGGTTTTCAATTTGCTGAAGTAAAAATTAAAATGGTTGACTACATTGATTTAGAAGCATTTGACACTACAATTATATTGGATACATTGAAATCAGATTTACCATCTCTTTCATATGAACAATCTAATCTTTTATATCAAGAAATTCAAAAGGATTATTCTCATATAAAGTCAAAATATAAGCGATTCATTAAAACAAAAAAAAATCCTTTTTTTAATGCTCTTCATGTTAAGTTTTCATATTCAATTACATGTCATAAAGCTCAAGGTGGTCAATGGCCTGTTGTTTTTATTGAAAAACCATATTTAAAAGATGGTCCAGATATTGATTACATGAGATGGTTATATACAGCTTTAACCAGGGCTGAAAGTAAACTTTATTTAATTGGTTTTTAATAAAAATATAGCTGTATTTTTATAAAAAATTAGTCTATGAAAACTATAGCAATGATTCCTGCGAGATTAGACTCGGTTAGACTTCCAGGTAAATTAATGATGGATTTAGGAGGTATGCCATTAATATTGAGGACCTATAAAAATATATTGAATACAAAATTATTTGATAAAGTTTATGTAGTAACTGATTCTAATGTAATATATGACTTAATAAATGATAATGGTGGAGATGTTTTTATGAGTTCTATTAAACATACATGTGGATCTGATAGAATAGCAGAATTTGCTCCAAAAATAGATGCAGACTTAATAATAAATGTTCAAGGAGATGAGCCTTTTATTGATAAAAAAAGCCTTAAAAATTTAATAAAAGTATTTTTTGATGATGATGTTAAAAAAATTGATTTAGGATCTCTTATGCAATCAATTGAAATTAATGAAATAAAGGATCCAAATAATGTAAAAGTTGTTGTAGATAATGAAAATTTTGCTTTATATTTTTCTAGATCAATAATTCCATATAACAGATCAAACGAGAATATTAAATATTTTAAGCATATTGGAGTTTATGCATTTAGAAAGAAAAGTTTAATAGATTTTTATAATTCAGAACCTACTCCGCTTGAAAAATCTGAAAAACTTGAACAATTAAGATATATAGAAAGCGGTAAAAAAATAAAAATGGTTTTTACAGACTATAAGTGTGTTTCTATTGATGTGATGGATGATCTAATTAATGCAAGAAAGATAATTAATGCATAAACTAGCAAAATTTATTCTTTTTAATATTTTAAAATGGAAAATATTAGGTAATTCTAAACTTCCAAATAAATGTATTCTTATTGTAGCACCACATACTCATTGGCAAGATTTTATTTATGCTATAATAATAAGAAAAGTCATTAATCAAGAGATCAATTATATAGGGAAAAAAGAATTATTCAAATTTCCCTTTGGATTTTTTTTTAAAATGACAGGAGGATTTCCTGTGAATAGAGACAGTAATTCAAATACTGTAGATATTATAGCAGAAATATTTAAAAATAATCATGAATTTAGACTTGGAATATCTCCGGAAGGAACAAGAAAGAAAGTAGAAAAGTGGAAAACAGGTTTTTATTATATATCAAAAAAAGCAGGAGTGCCAATTATTTGCGCTACACTAAATTTTAAAGATAAATGTACAAGAATTTCCGAACCATATTATCCCACTGATAATACTGATGAAGATATCAAGAGTTTAAAATTATTTTTTAAAGGAATAAAAGGAAAAGTTCAAAGATTTTCATAAAATCAACCCATATTATGAAACACATTTTGGACATCATCATCTTCCAAAATACTATCTAATAGAATATTAACTTCTTCTTTTTTTTCTTTATTTAATATTTTCAATTCTTTTGGTATTCTTTCAAAATCTGAAGATATAATTTCTATTTTTCTTAGTTCTAATTCTTTTTGAATTATTCCATAATTTTCAAATGGTGAATATATTATTATGTCATTTTCTTCATTTATTACTTCATCAACACCAAAATCAATTAAATCTAGCTCTAATTCTTCAATATCCAATTCTGTTTTAATTTTAAAATAACACAATCTATCAAACATAAATTCTACAGAACCATTTGTTCCTAAGTTTCCATTATATTTATTAAAATAACTTCTAATATTTGCAACAGTTCTATTGTTATTGTCACTTGTAGTTTCTACAATAAATGCTATACCATGTGGAGCATATCCTTCAAATAAGATTTTTTTATAATTTTCTGAAGATTTTTCTGAAGCTTTTTTAATAGCTCTTTCAATATTTTCTTTTGGCATATTAGCAGCTTTTGCATTTTGTATTATAGCTCTTAATTTTGAATTTGATTCAGGGCTTGGACCACCATCTTTAACAGCCATAACAATGTCTTTACCAATCCTAGTAAACCTTTTAGCCATAGCTGACCAACGTTTCATTTTTCTAGCCTTTCTAAATTCAAATGCCCTTCCCATACTTTATCTTTTTCAGATTTTAATAAAAGGAATTTTAACTACTGAAGCTTTAACCATTTTATTTCTAATTTCTATATTTAATGATGTTCCTAATTTTGAATTGATTGAATTCACATAACCCAGACCAATTCCTTTATTAATCGAAGGCGACATAGTTCCTGAGCTTACGATTCCAATTTTATTATTTTCATGATCATATATATGATAGTCTTTTCTAGGAATTCCTCTATCCTTTAATTCAAAACCAATAAGTTTTTTTTCAGTTCCATTATTAATTGAATTAAGAATAATATTTTTTCCAATAAAATTCTTATTAGTTTTTGTAATCCAGTTTAGTCCAGCTTCTATTGGATTTGTGTTGGAATTTATTTCATTTCCATACAAACAATAACCCATTTCAAGCCTTAAGGTGTCCCTTGCAGCTAATCCTATGGGTTTAATATCAAATTGTTTACCAATATCAAATAAAATGTTCCAAATGCCAATTGCATCATTATTATTACAGTAAATTTCAAATCCTCCTGATCCTGTATATCCAGTTGTTGAAATGATTACATTTTTATATTTATTTAATTCAGTTTTTAAAAAGCTGTAGTTACTTAAAGACCTAACATCAAATTCTACTATTTTCTCTAACAAATCATATGATTTTGGACCTTGTAAGGCCAACAATGACATTATATCTGATTTATTTTCTAATATATTATTAAATTTTTTATTTTGAAGTTTAATCCAATTCCAATCTTTTTCAATATTGCCAGCATTAACAACTAACATATATTCTTTTTCATTAAACTTATATACAATTAAGTCATCAATTATTCCACCATTTTCATCGGTCATGCAATTATATTGAGCTTTACCGTCTAAAATTCTGGTTATATCATTTGTACATATTAATTGTAATAGATTGGTGGCATTTTCTCCTTTAACTATAAATTCACCCATATGAGATACGTCAAAAAGTCCAACATTATTTCTTACATGTAAATGCTCTTTATTAATTCCTTCATATTGAACAGGCATTAAGAAACCAGAAAATGGAATTATTTTTGCTCCTTTTTTAATATGCTCTTCATATAAAATTGTTTTTTTCATATTTAATTTAATTATATGTAAATTTCGTAGAAAATTACAAACTTTTCTATTAAAAATTATGAAGAATAAACTCTTTTTATTTCTATTTTCTTTTTTTGTTTTAGCTTCAATTTATTCTCAAAAAATTAATGATCAAATAACTAGTTACACTCTCCAAGATACATTGAGAGGATCTATTACTAAAGAAAGGGTTTGGTGGGATTTAACATATTATCATTTAGATATAGTGGTTGATCCTGAAAAAAGAACTATCTCTGGATCAAATGAAATAAGTTATACGGTTCTAGATTCACATAATGAAATGCAAATTGACTTACAATCACCCCTGTTATTAACAAAAGCTGAGCAAAATGGTCAATTTTTGAAAATAAGACATGTAGGAAATGCACATTTTATTACTTTAATAAATAAACAAACTATAGGTTCCAAACAAAAAATTAAAGTTTATTATGAGGGTATGCCTAGAAAAGCAGTTAGAGCTCCTTGGGATGGTGGTATTTCCTGGGAAAGAGACATGAATGGTAATCATTTTATAGCATCTTCTTGCCAAGGATTAGGTGCTAGTATATGGTGGCCAAATAAAGATCATATGTATGATGAAGTAGAAGGAATGCTTATGAGTGTAAATGTTCCAAAAGGATTAATGAATGTTTCTAATGGAAGATTAATAAATGTTGAAGACAAAGGAAATACTAAAACATATCATTGGAAAGTTGAAAATCCAATAAATAATTATGGAGTTAATATTAATATAGCCGACTATGTAAATTTTTCCGAGATATATCAAGGTGAGTTAGGAAATTTAGATATGGATTATTACGTCTTAAGAGATAATTTAAAAATAGCAAAAATTCACTTCCAAGATGCGATTAGATCTCTTCAAGCATTTGAATATTGGTTTGGACCTTATCCATTTTATGAAGATAGTTTTAAACTTGTTGAAACACCTTATCTAGGAATGGAACATCAAAGTTCTGTTACCTATGGTAATAAGTATAAACAAGGATATTTGGGTAGAGATCTTTCAGGAACAGGCTGGGGTTTAAAATTTGATTATATAATTATTCATGAAACTGGACATGAATGGTTTGCTAATAACATTACATATAAGGATATTGCAGATATGTGGGTCCATGAAGGTTTTACTACATATTCTGAAAATCTTTTTTTAGACTATCATTATGGAAAACAAGCCTCCTCTGAATATGTAATTGGGACTAGAAAAGGTATAGGTAATAAAACCCCTATTATTGGTACTTACAATGTAAATAAAAGAGGATCTGGAGATATGTATGCAAAAGGAGCAAATATTTTACATACTTTAAGACAGATAACAGGTGATGATAATAAATGGAGAGAAATTTTAAGAGGATTAAATAAGGATTTTTACCATCAAACTGTTGATACTTATCAAATTGAAAATTATATTGCAAATAAGATAAAAATAGATTTAAAGCCATTTTTTAATCAATATTTAAGAGATGTTAGAATTCCTGTTATTGAATATAAAACACAAAAAGATGTTTTAAAATATAGATGGAATAATGTTGTGGATAATTTTGAAATGCCAATGGAAATAATTATTGATGAAAAAAGCACAAGAATTTATCCTTCAACAGAATGGAAAGAGATTAATCTATATTCAGACAATTTTTCTTTTGATAAGAATTATTATGTATATACTAAACTATTGAATTAAATATTTTAATATGAAAACAAGAGTTCTTCATTTAATAATCTTAAGCTTTTTTTCTTTCTATTCATATGGTCAAATTAATGATTTATCATTAACTAAAAATGATTATAAAAAAGCTGCTCAACATTTTGGTAAAAATTTAAATAAACATCTTTTTGACATTCTTAATTATCAACAATGGGAAAACGAAGATTATCTTTTTTACGATGTTAAACATAAAAATAGAATAGAAAGCTATCAAATTGATTTAAATATTAATAAAAAATCAATTTCCGTATATAAGAAGACTAAATCCTATCCATATTTAAGAAGGAATAGAAATGAATTTTTATCTCCAAATGGTAAATTGGCAGCTTATATAGAGAATTATAATCTGTGGGTTAGAAATTTAAATACAAATAAAAGAACTCAACTTACATTTAATGGTAAGAAGGATTATGGGTATGCTACTAATAATGCTGGTTGGATTAAATCTGAAGGTCCAGTACTTAAATGGAGTCCTAAATCTGACAAGATTGCAACTTTTAGACAAGATGCTAGGGGAGTAGGTGAAATGTATTTAACAACAACTAATGTTGGTCACCCAAAATTACAATCATGGAAGTATGCCCTTCCTGGAGATGAAAAGATTTTTGAAATTGAAAGAATAATTATTGATATAAATTCTAAAAGAATTATTAAGCTTGATATGAAAAATGATTTTCAAAGATCAACTACCACAGATCATATTGCAGGAAGAGGAGGAGAATTATTAGATACACAATGGAACAGTGACGGATCAAAATTAGCTTTTATATCTTCCTCAAGAGATCATAAAGAAGCTCATTTGCAAATTGCAGATTCTAAAACAGGAAATGTAACATCAGTTTTTAAAGAAAATGTGGAGACATATTATGAATCTGGATTAGGAGCTGAAAATTGGAAAGTATTATTTGATTCAGATGAATACATTTGGTATTCAGAAAAAGACAACTGGGGGCATTTATATCTTTATGATTTAAAAACTAAAAAACTAAAAAATAGAATTACTAAAGGAAAATGGATTGTTAGAAAGCTTATGCATATTGATAATGAAAAGAGAGAATTGTTTTTTACTGCCGGAGGAAGAGAAATAGGAAATCCCTACCATGTTAATTTATACAAAGTTAATTTTGATGGTACTGAATTAAAATGTCTTACACCTGAAAATGGAACGCATTCTATTAATCCTTCACCTAATTGGAACTATTTTGTTACTACTTATTCTACAACTTATGATCCGCCAGTTTCTATATTGAAAAATAGAAATGGTGATAAAATTGCAGAATTATCATCAAGTAATACAAAAGAACTTCAAAAAAATGGTTGGCAAAAACCGATTGAATTTTCAGTAAAAGCAAGAGATAATAAGACGGATTTATATGGAATAATGTATATACCTAGTTTTTATAATGAAAATGAAAAATATCCAGTTTTGAATTATATTTATCCAGGCCCACAATCAGGAAGTGTTGGTAATTATTCTTTTATTACTGCTAGAAGAGATTTTCAAGCTTTAGCTGAACTTGGCTTTGTTGTAATTAGTGTAGATGCTATGGGAACACCTGGAAGATCAAAGTCCTTTCACGATGCTTATTATGGAAACATGGGAGATAATGGTTTGCCTGACAACATTACTACTATAGAGCAACTTTCAAAACAATATAAAGCTATGGATTTATCAAGAGTTGGAATTTGGGGTCACTCTGGTGGGGGATTTGCATCAACAGCAGCATTACTAAGGTATCCTGATTTTTATCACGTAGCTGTTTCTAGCTCTGGAAACCATGATAATAGAAATTATGAAGCAGATTGGGGAGAGAAATGGCACGGACTATTAACTCCTTTAGAGTTTAATTCATATGATGGAATATCAGATTTTGATTCAACAAAAACTAATTATGATAGTCAAGCAAATCAATTACTTGTTAAAAATTTAAAAGGTAAATTATTAATTGCTCATGGAATGTTAGATGACAACGTTCCCCCTTCAAATACTATGATAGTTGTAGATGCTTTAATTAAAGCAAATAAGGACTTTGATTTATTATTATTTCCTAACAAAAGACATGGTTATGGTGATCTAAGCAATTATATGATGAGAAGGAAATGGGATTTCTTTATAAAACACTTAAAGGGGTTGGAACCCCCCAAGAATTTTTCTTTTGATAATTGATTTTTTAAAATAATAAATTATTTACTTTTTTTTGTTGATAATTTATTAGACTTTCCATCCCAGTCTATGTTTATTGCATCTCCAATACTTAATTTAGTTTTTACGATTTCTTCAGCTAATAAATCTTCAACATATGTTTGGATTGCTCTTTTAAGTGGACGAGCACCGTATTTTTTATCAAAACCTTTATCACAAAGAAAATTGATTGCTCTTGATGATATCTTTACATCATAGCCAATATCTTTAATTCTTTTTAATAAAGTTTTAAGTTCTATATTTATAATTTTCTTTAAATCTTCTTTTTCTAATGTATTAAAATAAACAATCTCATCAACTCTGTTAAGAAACTCTGGAGAGAATGCTTTTTTTAATGATTTTTCTATTGTCTTTCTAATATTTTTAGATTCTTGAGCTTTAATTGCCTCAGTACCAAAACCAACTCCATTTCCAAAGTCTTTAACTTCTTTGGCTCCAAGGTTAGAAGTCATTATAATTACAGTATTTTTAAAATCAACTTTTCTTCCCAAACTATCAGTTAATGTACCCTCATCTAGAACTTGTAAAAGCATATTGAAAATATCAGGATGAGCTTTTTCTACTTCATCTAGCAAAATTACACTATAGGGTTTTCTTCTAACCTTTTCTGTTAATTGACCTCCTTCTTCGTATCCAACATAACCTGGAGGAGCCCCAATTAATCTTGATACGGCAAATTTTTCCATATATTCACTCATATCAATTCTTATTAGAGAATCATTTCCATTAAAAAGTTCATCTGAAAGAATTTTTGCGAGTTGAGTTTTTCCAACACCTGTTTGACCTAAAAATATAAATGAACCAATTGGTTTATTTGGATCTTTAACTCCAGCTCTATTTCTTTGGATTGCTTTAACAACTTTAATAACTGCTTCTTGTTGACCAATAACTCTTCCTTCAATTTTCTTATCAAGATTTGATAATTGATTTAGTTCAGCTTTAGCTATCTTATTTATTGGAATTCCTGTAATCATTGAAACAACATGTGAAATATCATCTTCATTAACAGTTTCTCTATGTTTCTTTAAATCTTCATGCCATTTCTCTTGAGCTAATAAAAGTTCTTTTTCAATTCTTTTTTCATCATCTCTAAGTTTCGCAGCCTCTTCATATTTTTGTTTTTTAACTACAGTGTTT
>MDSV01223959.1_pt1 | contig 27599 bp, 14 predicted proteins | sample 810851 | NCBI WGS metagenome assembly MDSV01 (sample SAMN05326640, study PRJNA326480) | marine metagenome | isolation source: seawater | place: Atlantic Ocean: North East | collected 2012 | reverse complement strand
CCGCCGCGAGCGCGCACGTCTGAATGCCCCACGGGCAGCCGTTAGCGCGCGCCCACTTCAGCACCTCCAGGTGGCCAAACTCCGCCGCGCGCGCACACGTCCACACCTCCCACGGGCAGCCGTTCTTGCGCGCCCACTTCAGCACCTCCAGGTGACCGCGCAACGCCGCGTGCATGCACGTCTTCTGGTCCCACGGGCAGTCGTTCGCGCGCGCCCACTTCAGCACCTCCAGGTGGCCGCCCTCCGCTGCTTTCGCGCACGTCCACTCCTCCCACTCGCAATCGTTCGCGCGCGCCCACTTCAGCACCTCCAGGTGGCCGCCCCACGCCGCGTACGCGCACGTCATCCCGTTCCACTTGCAGCCGTTCGCGCGCGCCCACTTCAGCACCTGGAAGTGGCCGCCCTTCGCCGCGGACGCGCACGTCAACTCGTTCCACGGGCAGCCGCTCGCGCGCGCCCACTTCAGCACCTGGAGGTGGCCGCCCTCCGCCGCGAGTTCGCAAGTCTCTTCGTTCCACGGCAAGTTCTCCGCTCGCAAAGACTTCAACTCCTCGAGCTGCCCGCTCCTCGCCGCTGCAGCGCACAGCAGAAACTCGTCCATCAGACGACCTCGTCGACGCAGACACTTGAGCGTTCTCAGGTATCCGCATCGGGCAGCATCTTCTTCACCGATCTCCTCCACCTTCCGCCCGGTCGCGTCCACCGCGTCGCGCATCCCGCGGCTCACCCCGCGAAGCACCGCGAGGTCCGCGGGGTCGGTCAGGTGTTTTTCCACAAGAGACGAAGCGACATCGAAGGGAAGGCCCGGGAACGCGACGCCCGTCTGTGCGTCGAGGTCCCGCTTTCGCTTGTGCGCGCGCGTCCCGACGCCGCGCGTCGTCTGGGTGACCATCGCGTGTTGTGCCGCGTGCAGCGCGCGCGTCGTCGTGCGCGCCGCGCCCGAGATCGAGATCTAAGACTCGATCGAGAACGCGGTCGTCGTTGTTGGTTTTCGCGTGTGGCAAACGAAGCTCACGAGTCACGACGTCACGAATCACGACGCGTTTTCGAAAGAACACAAGAGCCGGCTGTCGCGCCGAGCGTCGCCGAGCGTCGCTCGCGTCTCGAGCGCCCCTCACCGAAGACTGTTTCTTCTCCCGGGGCGGTTTCTTCTCCACGCCTCGGCCACGTTCCCCGCGAGCCTCTCCGCGACGCCGGGGACGTCGAAGTGCTCGGGCCCCCGCGCGGCGCGCGGCGGCGCCGCCGCCTCGGCGGCGCGCAGGAACGCGCAGTGCGACGCGGGCAAGCCTGCCGATTCGGCGCCGCGCGCAAGCTTGGCGGCGTACGCGTCGAACGGAAGCACCGGTTTGCGCAGACGCGCGCTGGGTTTGGTGACGAACGCCAACGCGCGCACGCGCGTTTCCCTCACCCGCGTCTCCTCGCCCCCTCGTCGCGTCTCGGTTTCGGTCGCGTCGCGAACAAGCACGTCCAACTCCTTCGTCTCGTACCCAGTCTCCCGCGCGCGGATGACGGCGAGCTCCGTCCGCGACACGCGATGGACGACGCCCCAGCACGCGCCACCGGCCGCGCCGCCCGCCTCCACCGGGTCGATGGTGGCGTAGCCACCCCTGTGCGCGAACACGAGCTCGTACCCGGGCGCGCGAGCCACCGCGCTGGCGCTGGGGCTCACCCCCCTCTGGCGAAGGGACGAGGCGGCGATGTTCGCGCCGTACCCGAAATACAGCAGCGTGCCGTCCGGACCCTGCGCTGTGCTCGGGTGGCGCACGATACGCCGGAACGACTCGGCGTCGGAGCCGGACGTGGAGGCATCCGCGCGGCGACCGCGGCGCCGCGGCGGCCTGGGCCGCGTCCGGAAAGTCGCGGGCGCGCAGCGCGCCGCCGCGCCGCCCATCACTGGTGCCGTTCCAGACGCGGGGCGCCGAGAGAAACACGGCACCCCGCGCATCGGAGGAGCTCTCGGCTTCCGACAAAACCTCTTCAGTCGTCACTCGGCGCCGCGCAGGGCCAGCTCTCCTGCGATGGCTGCGGTGTCGTGTGCCGCCACGAGCGCGCGCGTCTTCCCCTCGCGCACCTCGGCCCGCGCGCTCGTCCAGCGGCGCGTCGCTTCTTCGCGAGCCGGTCGTCCCCTTCGGGCGCGCCGGTCGCGCACCGCCGCCGGCGCCACCGCCGACGCGTCTGCCGACCCGAATCGCGACCTCGACCCCGCGGTCCACGAGGCCGTGTACGCATCGGAGACCTGGGGCCCATGGGAACCACCGCTCCCCCCCCTGGAGCCGCACCCCCCTCTCCTCGCGTTCGACGGCGCGCGCGCGCTCCTGCAGGCGCGCGACGCGGGCGCGACGCGCGCGGCTATCACGCTCGACTTCAACAAATCGCCGGACGCCGAGCTGCGGCTGGATGTCGAGCGAGGCGTGTTTTTAGCAGACGACGCGGCGCCCGCGCGCACTCCGGAGCCGACTCGGGAGACGGACGCGACGGCCGACGAGACGGCCGAGTGTTCGCGCACATTCAACCACCCGCTCTTGACGTGGTCCGACGTGGCCACCGTCGCGGCGGACGAGAAGGGCGCGTACGTGTTGACTCCCGGCGCGCGCCCCGCGCGCGTCCAGACGTTTTCGGACGACACGGGCCGCGCGGCGTCGCTGATGCCGACGGGCGGGGGCTTCGCGCCGACGGCTCTGCTGGCGGGCTTCTCCATGCACCGGTTCGGCGTGGGCGTGGACCCCATGGAGGACACCGAGCGCAAGCTCGCGGCGATCGCGCCCGTACGCCCAGGCGCGCGCGTGCTCGACATCTGCACCGGGCTGGCCTACACGGCGAGCGGCGCGGCGCGGCGCGGCGCGCAGGTGACGACGATCGAGCTCGACCGGGCGATGACCGAGCTGTGCCGCGCGAACCCGCACTCGTCCGAGCTCTTTTCTGGGAACATCCGGCAGCTGTACGGCAACGGCGCGGACGTGCTCCCGACGCTGCCGGACGCCAGCTTCGACCGCATCGTGCACGACCCGCCCACGTTCGCGCTCGCCGGCGAGCTCTTCTCCGAGGCGTTCTATGGGCACCTGCTGCGCGTGCTGAAGCCCAAGGGGATCCTGTACCACTACATCGGCGACCCGGCGTCGAAGAGCGCGGGGAACGTCGCCAAGGGCGCGGCGGCGAGGCTCAAGAAGGCGGGCTTCGGGGGGGTGGTCATCGACTACGAGGCGCACGGCATACGCGCCGCGCGCGGGCGCGTGAAGCCCGCGTCCCGCGGGAAGAAGACGAAAACGCCGGGCGAGCGGAGATCGCGCGCGCGCGTCGAGCCCGGGCGCGAGGGCCGCGGGGGGAAGCGCGGCGGGCGTGGCGGCGGATCGAGACGGGACGACGACGACGACGAAGGTTTCCTGGAAAACGAGTTCTTCTGAGACGAGCGCGTCCGCGACTCCGGCGCGCGCGTGGTCACTAGTACGAGCGAGTACGACTCGTAGCTCCTTTTCGTCCGCGCGTCCTCCCGCCGCGAAACGAGACGCGGAGAAACGTTCCGGGAGCGTCATTCGGCGCCGTCGCTTCGCGCTCTGACGTTGATGACCCCGCGGCACGCCGCCGCGCCGCACGCGCAGGGCGTCTCGCGCTCCGGGCACTCCGGCGCGAACTGGTAATCGTACGTCAGCTCTTCCCCGCGTTTCACGTCCCGCGTCGTGAACAGAACCACTCGCCGCTCGTTTTGAAGGACGACGCTCTTCGTCTCGCAGTTCGGCGCGCACGAGTGGTTGGCGAAGCGCGCCAGGTTGCCTTTTCTCGCGGCGTCCACCACCCGCGAGTCCGCGTCGCGCTCGTCCAGCGCGAACATGTACGTCGACGGGTTGGGACCGCTCGCGTCCAGGGCGGCGCGCTCGCGGCGGTCCGCCACCGGCCGGCGAACCACCTCGCCGACGTACTCCATGACGGGCGTTCCCTTCGGGACGGCTTCGCGCGAGAACACGCCGAAGCCGTGCACGCGCGACCGGTCGACCCGGAACAGGCTCTGCGCTTCGCGCAGACGCCGCGCGCCCGCCGAGCCGCGCAGAGGCACCCCCGCGAGACAGCCGTTCGCACCGCGGCGCTCGGTCGAGAACGAGCCGCCCGTTTCTTTATCTTTATCTTTTTCTTTTTCTTTGTCTTTGCGCGAAGACCCGCGAGACGCGGCGCGAGACTCGGCGCGCGAGCGGCGCGCGGGCGCGAACAAGCGCTTCGCGCGCGCGCGCGCCGCGAGCGCGGCGGCGGTTTCGCGCTCGGCGCTTCGTGTGTTTTCCACACCGTACGCCGCGAGGGTCGTCGTGAAACGCGCGCCGTTTGTATCGACCCCGAACGACCGAACGTCGCGATCGATGAACGGTCGCAGACGCGCGCACCCGTCGCTCGCGGTCGACCGCGGCGCGCGTGTTTGAACGCGCGCGTCGGAAAAGCCGGAAGCCGTCTCGGTGTGTTTTTTTTTTTTGCAGCCGCTTCGTCTTGGCGCGCGGCTTCCGCGCCGCGCGCCGCCGCGCGCGCGCCTCGCGCGGCGACGCGCGCGCGCGCGCGCGCCACCACAGACGCGGCGACGATCTGGAGCAGGCGCGCGTGGCACTGCCTCAGCCACGCGACGCCTTCGTCGATGTCGCGCGGGTCCAGCGCCGCGCGCACGTCCTCGTGATTTCTTTTTTTACGCGAAAAGACAGCGCGTTTCTCGTCCGCCGCATCCTTTTTTTCATCGATATCACGCGCCGGCACGTCTCCCGACGCCGAACGGGACGTTCCGCCGGTCGACGACGACGAACACGCGCGCGCGATGGAGACGAATCGCGACGCGTTCGCCGCGCTCGACCCGGACGGTTCGGCTTCGCCTTCGCGGTCGAGCCGGGGTCTCTTGCCCAGCGCGACGCGCGCGGCGCGGTGCGACTCGCGCGGCGTGTCGTTCGAGGTGGGATCGACGCCGCTCTGCCCCGCGGCGACAATCCCGGTGGGTCGGCGGGGCGCGAACGGCTGGCTCGTGCAGGTCTCTTCGCGCGAACCGCGATCGGCCGCGACGGACGCTCGGTTCTGACGAGAGAGCCATCGCGTCACGGCGCGGTGGTCTCTCGCGTCGAGCGGCTCGCGCGCGGGCGGGAGACACTCAGCGGCGGTCGCGGGTGTCATGCCGCGTGCGAACGTCGCGCGGCAGCGCGCTCGCGGCCTCGCCGCGGTCACCTCGCGCGTCGTCTCGCGCGTCGTGAAGTGAACGAAACCCGCTCCGAGACGACGAAACGTTTCCGTTTCCGAGAAGACGATTCGCATCCTTCGCTGTGAATGATTGAAAAAGGGCACCCTACTCGGGCTCGACGACGCTGCTGGGCGCTCTCGGCGAGGACGGCGCCGCCGCGACGCGCGCGAGCGTCGGCATGAGCGTCTCCAGCGAGGGCACCCTCTGGGTGGGATAGCCCTCGGGCGGGCCCGCGAGCGCCATCGGCTTCGAAGCGCGCGCGCCGTTCGAATCCGACAGCGCTCGGTCCCCGAGGAGCATCCGCGAGTCGCGGCTTTGGTCGCCGAGCGCGAGCCCCCCCGCGGCGGCGCCCGCGAGCTGCAGCTTCCGGGTCGCGCTCCCCTGGTGCATGCGGATCGAGTTCTCCTGCTCGCGCTCCAGCGAACGGCGCGTGTCCTCCAGCTGCCCCGCGGTCGTCCGCCACGACGCGTACGCGGCTTTGGCGGTTTCGCGCGTCCGCCGAAGCTCATCCGCGAGACGCCGCCGCGTCTCCTCGCCGTCGCGGTGCGCGCGCTCCATCGCGTCCGCTTTCGACTGCGACGCGCGCAGCGCTTCTTTCGTCTCCGCGAGCTTCTCGTCCGCGTCGTGGAACTTTTGTGACACGGTCGCGTGCTTCACGCGCGCGTCCGCGAGCTCGTCTTTCGCGACGCGCTCGCGTTCGATCCACGCCGCGACGTCCGTCTGCGTCTTCTGCGTCATCTCGCGGCTCAGCGCGGCGGCGGCGCGCGCCGCGGCGGCTTCGCGCGACGCCTCCGTGGCCTTCGAGGCCAAGATGCGGTACTCCTCACTCCCCTCGCGAGCCTCATCGCGCGCGCGCTCGGCGTCAGCGCGCGCGGCGTCCGCCGCGTCCGCCAGGCGCGTCGCCTGGGTCGCCTGCGCGGAGAGCTCAGCGCGCATCGCCGAGATTTCGTTCGTCGCCGCGGCGAGTTCGAGCGTCTTCGCCTCGAGGACGGATTCCTTCTCCTCCAGCTTCGCCGCCAGCGTCGCGGCGGTGGTGTCGCTCGCGTACGCGGCACACCGGGCCTCCGCGTCGCGCAACGCCGACGTCGCCCCGGCGAGCTCCGCCTGATTCTTCTCCAGAGCCGCCTGCTTCTCCTGCAGCTGCTTCTTCGCCGCGGCGGCGGCGGAACTCGCGTCTCTGGCGTGCGCGGCGACCCGAGCCTCCGCCGCCGTCGCCCGCGCCTCGGCGTCGCGAAGCGAAGTCGCCGCGTCGGCGCGAGCCGACTCCGCCGAGGCGACGCGAGACGACGCGTCGTCCGCGCGCGTCTTTTCCGTTCTCGCCGTCTCGCGCGCGCGCGTCTCCGCTTCACGCGCCGCCGCCGCCGCCGACGCCGCACCGGCGAGCGCGCTCTTCGCCTCGGCGAGGCTCGCCGCCTTCGTCTCCAGCGCCTCCGACTTGGAGCGGAGCGCGCGTTCCATCGCCTCGAGTTTCGAGGCGAACGCGGTCGCGTCGCTCGCGCGCGCCGCGGTGACCTCGGCGAGCGCGGCGGATTTCGTCTCCGAAACGGCTTCCGCGTCCTCGAGGCGCGCGGCGAGCCTCGCCTCGGCGTCGCGGAGCGCGTTCGACGCCTCGACGCGAGCCGCCTCCGCCGTCGCGGCTCGAGCCGCGGATTCGTCCGCGCGCCTCTTCTCCGCCTCCGCGGACTCGCGCGCCTCGGCCGCCACCTTTTCGGCGGCGTCTCGCGCGAGCGTCGCGACCCGGCACTTCTCGAACGCCGCCTCCGCGCGCGCGCTCGCGTCCGCCGCCGTCTCGCGGAGCGGCTCGAGCTCCGCGCGCGTCGCCGCGTCGCGCCTCGCCGAACCCTCCGCCTCCGCCCGCGCGGCGGCGAGGCGTTCGCGCAGAGACGCCGCGGTCCTCTCCAGATCCGAAACCACGCGGTTCGCCGCGCGCGCCTCCTTCCGAGACGCGCGCTCCGCGTCGCGCAGCGCCGACGCTTCCTTCTCCCGCGCCGAGAGTCGCGCCGCGGCGGCGACCAGCTCGGCGCGCGTCGAGGCGAGCTCCGCCGCCGTCTCCGCCGTCGCGGACGGAGACGCGATCGAGTCCTCGACCCTCCGCGTTTCGTTCGCCGCGGAACGCGCGAGCGCGCGCTCGGCGCGCGTCGCGCGACGCGTCGCCTCCGCCAAAGCGCGCACCAGTCGCGAGACGCGCGCCGAGGACGCGTCGCGCTCGTCCTTCTCGAGTCGCTCTTCTCGCCGAACGTCGTCTTCTTCTTCTCCGGCGACGCCGACGGGATCCTTCGCGCGCGGCGTCGCGCCCGGGGTCTCGCGGGAATCCCCCCGGGTCTCCACATCGTCCGTCCGCGCCGCGTAGGCATCCAGGGCATCGAGCGCGTCTCGCAATCGCTCCCGCGCCTCGTCGCGCTCCGCCTCCGCCCTCCGCGCCGCGAACTTGTGTCCCGCGATCTCGCCCGCCAACCGCTCGATGACGTTGCGGTTCGTCGCGTCGCGCTCGCCGGCTCGCCTGACCATCGCGCGCGCGGCTCTGGCGCGTTCGACGGACGCGCTCGAGCGCACGTCGCCTTTCGCAGCCACCAGCGCGCGCTCCAGCGCGTCCACCACCAGCGACGGCGAGGGCATGCCCCCCCACCACTCTTTCGTCGCGCTCGTCTTGGTCGTTTTCACGGTGTCGTCGCGCCAGTCGCGCGAGAGCGTCACCAGCACGCCCGGCTCGCTGACGTACTCCTCTTTCTCGCGGACGTGCGCGACGCACGACAGGGGAACGCACATCTTCAACTCGTCCCGCGCGGGGGAGAAGACGCCCGCGGGCGCCGCCTCCGAGTGGTACGCGAGGTGCTTGTCGAAGACGTAGAGCGTGCCGCACGCGGAGGTGCTCCGCAGGCCGCAAGGGAAGACATCCCTGAGACCATCTTTCGGCGACAACGAGAAAACGGCGTGCGGACCTCCCGCAGCGGCCGCCTCCTCGAGCCGGGCCAGGCGTATCTTGTTGCGCAGCGCCCATCCCTTGACGCGCGCCTGTACCTTGGTCAGCGCCGCGAGATCCGCGGGCGTGAGCGGGGCGGCCATCGCGGAGCGGTGCCGGTCGGGACTGCGACGCCCGCGTCGAACGGACGGCTTCTCGTCGCGCGAGAAGAAAAAATCACGCCGAGCCCGAGTTTCGCGAGACCCTGTTTGAAACGAGCGAGAATTTTCGTCCGGCGCGCGAGTCGTGAAAAACAGTAAATTCGGCAGAGGCGCAGCTGTGTGACACGAACGAACCGTTTCTCGCGTATCCTTAGAGACTACGTACGACTCGCGCGCCGCGGCTACTGCGGCGAGAGCTTTCCGAACACGAACCCCGCGGCGGCCACCCCCAGCCCCCTGAGTCCCTTGGCGAACGGCGACCGCGGGCTCTTCGCCGCGTCGGGCGAGTGTGCCTCGTCGATGGCGTGCTCGTCCGCGCGCGAAACGCTCTTCGCGTCGCTCGCGGAGACGCCCATCGCGGGCGATGCGGGCGACGCGACGCCCTCTGTTTTTCCTCGCGGCGTCGCGGGGTTTCGCGAACCCAAAGGAGCCTCCTTCTCCGGGCGACCGACCTCGCCCTTCGCGGGCGGCGGCGTCGACGCCTTCGACGCCTGCTTCCTCGCCTTCCGATCCAGCTGCGCCAGACGGTTCCGCAACCGCGCAAGCTCGCTCTCCTTGGCTTTGTCGCTCGCCTCCAGCGCCGAGAGCGCGGACTCCTTCTCCAACAGAATCTCCTGCCACACGCGCTCGGGGACGCTCCAGCGATCGTCCGAGGTCGAAGCCGCCGGCGAGCGGGACCGATCGTCCCGCGCGCCTCCGAAATCCACGCTCACGGGCGGGAGTCCCGGCGGGACGGGCAGAGCGACGGCGAACGGGTCGGTCTCGTAGTCTCGCGCGCGGTCGCCGGCGTCGGCGTGACTCGCCGACCCCGCGCGCGAACGCGAGCGCTCGCTTCGCAGCTCCTCAGTCGCGAGGGCGAGCGCCCGCTCGCTCGCCTGCTTCTCGAGGCGCACCGCGTCGAGCGCGCGCTCGGCGTCCGCGGCGCGCAGCTCCGCTTCCGTGACACGCCACAGCGCCTCTTCCTTTTCGCGCGCGGCAGCCTCGGCGGCGGCGCGCTCGCTCGCTGCCGCCACCGCCTCGGCGACGCGACGCTTCTCGCTCCGGAGCTCCTCCTCCTTCTTCTCGAGCTCGGCGCGGAGCGCCGCGGCGGCGGCTTCCGCCCGCGCCTCCGCGCCGCTCCGCTCGCGCTCGTCGGGGCTCAGCTCGGCGGCGCGGTCGGAGCGCGAAAGCGCGGACCCCGCGCGCTCGGCGCGCATGCGCCCGAGCTCGGCTTTCATGCGCTCCATCTCCAGCTTGAGCGAAGCCGCCTCGTCCGACTCGCCGCCGCGCTCGAGCCGCCCGATGAGCTTCGCGGCGAGCTCGGCATCCGGCCCATCCTCCGTCGCGCTCAACTTCTTCGCGCCGGGATGCCCCGCTTTCGCGGGGGAACCCTTCGCTTCGACCGGGGACGCTTTCGAAGAGAGCGTGAGGTCCATCGCGCCTGCGTCCGTCTCGCGCGGCGGGGACGAAGGCGCGATGGACCTCTCCCGCGCGCTCCGCGCTTCCGACTCCGCCGCGCTCAGTCGTTCCCACGCCAAAGCGCGCTCCGCGTGCGCCGTCTCCGCCGCTTCCTCGACGGCTTCCGTCTTCTGGTACAGGAGCTCGTTTTCCTTCTCCAGCAGCTCCTTCTCCCGCCGCGCGCGCGCCAAGTGGTTGGCGAGCTCAGCCTGCTTCGCGAGCAGGCGCTGGACCTCGCTCGCGAGCATGTCCCGCATATCGTCCTCCCCGGACGCGTCCTCCGAGGAGGACGGAAGCGGAGCGTTTTCTTTTCCCGCCAAGAGTTCGCGCGCCGTCGCGTTCGCGCGCTTCTCCTCGCGCTCGGCGTCGCGCCGCTCCAGCTCGGCGCGCAGACGCGCCACCTCCCCCTCGAACATCGAGCGCTCTTCCCGCAGGGTCGCCACCGAACTCAAGAGCTCGTCTCGCCTCTGCGCGTTTTTCGTGTGTTTCGCCGTCGCGTCGGAGACGCGCTCGTCCGGGTTCGGCTCGGCGCCGACGTCATCGCGCGCTGCGTCGAGCGGCGCCGCCTCGACAGACTTCGTCTTCTGCCTCTCGTCGTCCGCCGCGAGCGCGTCGTCCACCGCCACGCGCGCCGCCGCCTCCAGCGCCTCACGCTGCCGCTGCGACCGCTCGCTCTGCTCGTCAACCTGCGCGTACAAAACGTCCACCTCGCCGTGCAGGTGCTCGTTCTCGCGCTCGAGCTCGGTCATACGCCGCTGCAGCGCCACCTTCTCGCCGTGCAGGTGCATAACCTGCTGCGTGAGCTGGTGGCCGTCGTCCGGCTCGCCGCCGCGCGCGGCGAGCGCCTCGGCGGCTTCGCGCTCGCGCCGTTTCTGGGCGGCGCGCGCGCGCCACTTGTTGGCGTGGTCGCTGACGTCGGTGGGGAGCACGGCGATGAGCGGCTCGTCCTGCGGGAGCACGTCCAGCTTCATCACCTCGCAGCACCGCCTAAACGTGGCGACGTTGTCGTCGAAGTCGCACAGGATGTTCTGGCGGTACTTGGTGTGCAGCTCGAGCGCGTTGTACGGCGAGCTCGCCGTCGGCACGCGCACGATCTGAATCTGATCGCGCGGCATCACGAACTGGTACGCCGTGCCGAACAAGCCGGAGTTGGCGACGAACCGCGCGCGGTTCTTGTCCACGTCCAGCGTGCCCAGCAGGTTGACGCCGTCGCCGCTGGACATGACGTACGAGCACGTCCACGCGTTGGGCTGGTCGTCCTCGGGGAGGTCCTCGCTGTCCAGCAGGAGCTTGCGGCGAGTCGAGGGAGAGGACGACATGACGCGGTCACCGCGACCGCCGCGCGAGCGCCCGGAAGGGTCGGGGCACCCGAGGCTGGGCCTCGGGCTCGGGTACGGACGACGCGGCGACGAGCGAAGGAGCGGCCCGGGTCACAGAGTCGCACCTCGCGTCGCCGGCGAGAGTGTCGCGACGCTTCGCGAGGCGTTCGACACGAGGCGTGTTTGTGTACTACAGCGAGATTTTTGAAATTTTCGTGAGTGTTTGCCCGACGCGGAAATCCGAGCACGCGCTCTCAAAGCGAAGAAGAATCCATGGGAAACCTCGAATCGAGGTTTCGAAGGCGTTTAGTCGCGCCCGCGCCTGGCCCCAGGCGGGGCCAGGCCTTCTCCATGACGTCCCCGGTCGTGCTCGCCGAGGCGACGAAGACGGACGTGGACAGCGCGCCGGTGTCTGAGGTGCGACGCGACCCGAGAAACGCGCGCGGACCTGGGGTCACCCAGGCGCCGCCGACGCGAACGTTCGCGCCCGCCGCCGCATCTTCGGTCTCAGAGGCTGCGTCGCGCCGTGCGCGCGCGTCGAGGCCCGAAGCCCGGATCGCGGCGGGGTCGGTCCGCGCGTGGCGATCGAACCAGACCGGACGAAACACCGACTGACCCCACGCCCGACCGCTTCCCTCGTCCCGAACGCCGTCTCCGCGCGAAACGCCGACCCACGCATACCCCCTGAAAAAAAACCAAAAAAATCCAGGCTGCCAAGTCTCGCCTTCGCGACGCGGGGATCGCGCACCTCACCCCCGTACAGGAACGCACTCTGCGCGCGATTATCGTCGACCGCCTGGACGTGCTCGTGCAGGCGCCCACCGGGTCGGGAAAGACGCTCGCGGACCTGCTCCCTCTGGCGCACGCGCTCGAAGCCGCCGACGAATTAGGCGGCGACGACGAAGCGCGCTTTCGCGGCGCGGGGTTTCCGAGCGCCATCGTGTTTTTGCCCACGCGCGAGCTCGCCGCGCAGGTGTTCGAGCACGCCGAGAAGCACGTCGCGCGGGGCGGGTTCCCTTGCGTGCTGTGCTGCGGCGGTGCGGACGAGAAGCCGCAGATGCTCGGGATACGGAACGGCGCGCGCGTGGTGATCGGCACGCCCGGCCGAATCAAAGCCTTTGTGGACCGGGGCGCGCTCAAGACGGACGGCGTCGTGTTCCAGGTTCTGGACGAGTGCGACCGGTTGCTCGACGGCGGGTTCGAGCGCGACGTCGAGGAGGTCTGCCGTCCGCCGGGCGGGAAGACCAGGACGGCGTGCTTCAGCGCCACCATGCCCCCTGTCTTGGTGCGGTTCCTGAACCGAAGACTTCCCCCCGACCGCGCGGCGGTGACTCTGCGAAACGCCGCCGGCGGGAACGTCGGCGGCGGCGTCGAGCACCTCGTCCTCGTGACGCACGCGGAGCATAAGCACGGCGCCATCGTCGACGCCGTGGACGCCTACGCGGACGGCGCGGACGCGGACGAGCTTCAGTCACGAGTCACGGGACAGACCATCGTGTTCGTAGAGACCAAGGTACACGCGGAGCGGCTCGCGGGGACGCTCGCCGTCGAGTACGAGGTACGAGTCCGGTGTCCTCTTTTCGACGGTTTTTTTTTTTCTTTTTTTTTCGGAACCGGCGCGGCGAACGCGGTCGCGGTCGATGATGACCTCTCATCGTCCTGACCATACCATGTGGGCTAACGATTTAGACTACAATTCTCTTAGACCGCGCCGCGACGACCACCCGGTTCCGCCCGACCCGCCGCCGCCGCGTCCCGCGTGATTGGTACAATTCTTACCTACATTCCATGAGGTTTGACGATGATTACGACTTTCACGATTTGTCATGACGGACACGCGACGGCGGCCCGGCCCGCTCTGCTCTCTCCTCTGGAAGGTTCGCGTCCTCCGCCGCGCGCGTCGTTTCCTGGAAACGCGCGTCGCGTCGCAGTGACGATCAACCTTATAATACATGTTAGACTTTCGAGACCTTTTAGACGGGGTCGATGTAACCAAAAAACACCCGAGCGACGGAGACGTCGGCGGGGACGCGAAGCACGAGGAGAGACGCGTGGGTTTTTCGGTTTTTCGGTTTTTTTGGAGCGAACGTTCCGCGTTCGGGAACGACGGCAACGGACGCGACGGACGCGACGGACGCGATGGACGCGACGGACGCGATGGACGCGCTGACGCGCGGAACTGCGAATGCCGCTCCCACTCCCCTCCCGCGCACCGCCTCGCGCGCGCGTGGCACGCAGGAACGCTCCGAGTCGTCCTTTGTCGACGAGAGCGAAAAGAAAAAGGTGAACAGAAAAAGAAGCGTCGTCTCGCTTCACGGCGACTTGCCTCAGCCGGCGCGCGACGCCGCCGTGGCGAGCCTGCGCGCCGGCGCGTGCGACGTGCTGGTGGCGACGGACGTCGCCGCGCGTGGCCTGGACCTACCCGGCGTCGAGCTGGTCATACACGCGGACCCGCCCAAGGATGCCGACGCGTACGCGCACCGCGCCGGCCGGGCGGGGCGGCCGGGGTGCGCCGCGCCCGGCGTGTCGCTCCTGCTGGCGGCGCCGGGCGCGGCGGCGACGGCGGCGACGGCGGCGCTGGAGAAGCGCGCCAAGATCCGGCTGAGGCGCCTCTCGGCGATCGGCGAGAAGGCGGTCACGGAGAAGAGCGTCGCCTTCGTCCGCGCGGCGTGGGAGGAAAAGCAGCGACGAAACGAGCGGCGGATGGCGGGAGAATCAGCGACGGCCGGCGACCCGTCCGCCGGAGACGGCGTCGGAGACGGCGCGGAGAAGACGACGGCGCTCGCCGCGACGAAGACGTTTTCGCGCGCCGAGTCGGATGAGGCGTCGCTCGCGCGGCTCGGCGAGCGGTCGTTGATGGACGACCGCTTCGACGAGCTTTCTGTAGACCTCGCGAGCATTCGCGGGAAGCAGAAGGGCGCGGGCGGCGGGCGGGGCAAGGGCAGGGGGCGAGGGAAGCGGTGAGGGACCAGTAGAAGTAGACGCGTAGCTATCGAAAGGCGGGCGAGTGTCGGAGTGTGTAAAAGGACGCCGCCGGACGTCGATCGATGCACATCTGCGCGCGATTGTTACACCATGGTTTTCGTTTTCACAGCGCTCCAGTAGGAGGCGCGCGCGGTCGCGATGACGCCGGAGCACGTGTCGGAGCTGCAGAGCATCCTGCGGTTCCTCCGTGCGAATGCGTTCGAGAAATCCGAGGCGGCGCTGGTCGAGGAGGTGGAGGCTCTGATGCGCGCCGCGCAGCTCGAGAAGGACGACGCCGAGCGCAGGCTGAAGGCGTCGGCGTCGGGAAACAACGACGAATCATCAGATCCGAGTTTGAACGGGGAGGACCCGGGGAGGACCTCGCGCGAGGTCTCGAACGACGCGTTCGGACCCATGTCCCCCCCCGCTGTGTCGCGCCCGATCCTCGGGCGGTTCGGGTCCGACGTGGAGCGGGCGCACGCCGCGATGGCCTCGGAGGATGCGCACGAGGACGAAGCGACTGAAAATGAGGCGCGTTTCGCCGCCGGCGCGGAAAACGAACGCCGGCTCCGCGACGAAGACGCGGAGAGCGTCGGCACGCTCGACACGTTCGCCACACCCGTCGGAGGCGGCGACGACGACGACACGTGTGCTCGCACGACCATCTCCGCGTCCGAGTGTGCGAATCGCGATTCGTTCGATCCTGAACCCGCCGCCGTCGGCGACGACGAATTCTCCGCGGCGCCGGACGACGCGGCGCCGGAATCGGAACGCGTCGGCGCGCGCGACGACTTTTTCGACTCGGCGAGCGCGTCCGACGCCGAAGCCGCGTCCTCCGCCGACGCCGACGTGTCCTTCGCGATCGGGACCCACCCGCACGGGAGCGATGAACCGGGCGTCGCGAACTCGGACGCTGCGGATCGCGAACCCGCCGTGATGAGAAACGGACGACTTCCCGCTTGCGCGCCCCTCGCGCTCGCGGCGAATGATGATTCGGGACGCGCGCGTTTGTTTTTCGACGGCGCGCGCGAATTCGATCTCGATCTCGCGCGCGCCGACGACTCTGACCGATGCATCATCGGGCGCGAAGACCCCGAGGCGCAGCGTTCGGCGCTGCGCGCGTGGCAGACCGCGCCGCGAGAGGAGTACGAGGACTTCGAGGACCCGGGGTACGTGCGCGCGCGCGCGCCGCGCGGACGCGAAGCGAGGCGGCGTTTTCGCGCGCGCGAAGAGGAGGAGGCGCCCCCGCGGACGGAGCCTTTCTTGTCTTCGGAGCGGCTGGACGCGCGAGAAGAGGATGACGCTCACCGCTTTCGCGATGCGGGCTGGGACCCGCACCCCGGCGGGTTCGCGTTCGACAGTTCTCCCCGCACGGCGACGCCCGCCTCGGAGCGGTCCGAGGGTGTACCTCCGCGCGGCGCGGAGCGCGACGAACCCGCCGTCGCGCGGATGGGCTGGGGCGGGAGCGAGTTCGGCGGCGACTCCGAGCGCGGGTCGCGCCCGATTTCGTCGTCGCGCGCGAGTCGCGGCGAGGAGGCCGGCGTCCCGACCGGACGCGCGGGCGGCCACCTGGACGGCGCCGCGGATGCGCTGCGCGCGTGGGCTCACGCGCGCGACGAGAACGGGGAGAGGGAAACGAACGCCGACTCGGGTGGGTCCCCTCCCGCCTCGGCGCCCGCCTTCTCCGCGAAGGCAAAAAAGTCCGCGGCGGCGCGAGACCCGCGCGAGACTAATTACTCATACGACGCGGAACCCGGGGAGTCGGCGTTCGAGACATTCTCGCTCAAGATCGTGCACCGCGCGTCGCGCACGGGCTTCGAGGCGCACAAGGACTTCCCCGTCGTGCCGGGCGAGCTCGTCGCCGGGCGGTTCCGGGTTGTGGGCGTTCTCGGCGCCGCCGCGTTCTCCGTCGCCGCGCGCGCCTGGGACGCGCGCGCGCGGCGCGAGGTGTGCCTGAAGATCGTCAAGAACGACAAGGACTTCTTCGACCAGAGCCTGGACGAGGTGAAGCTTCTGCGGATGATGAACGACGCGGACGCGCGCGACGAGAAGAACATCGTGCGCATGCTCGACTTTTTCTACCACCGCGAGCACCTGTTCATCGTCACCGAGCTGCTCGGGCTGAACCTGTACGAACACCAGAAGCTGTGCCTCTTGCGACGCGCCGAGACGGCGAAACAGGCTAAACAGTCGCGGCGCGGCGCGCGCGCGCGGCGGAGCGCGTCCGTCGTCTCGGACGCCTCCGCCTCCACGGACGTCTCGCGCCGGTCGCTCAGTGAGCAAACAGTCAGCCCGCCGGGTTCGCCCGAGCGCGAGCCCTTCCCCGCCTCGACCGAGGGTTTCACAACGCCGTACTTCACCGTGAAGGCGCTCCGCGCGGTGGCCAAGCAGGTGCTGGTTGCGCTCGAGTTCATGCACGCGCGCGGCGTGATCCACTGCGACGTGAAGCCCGAGAACATCGTGCTGCGCCGCGGCGACGCGGCGGCGAGGAGGCGGCTGGTGAAGGTGATCGACTTGGGCAGCTCGTGCTTCACCACGGACCACCTGTCGAGTTACGTGCAGAGCCGATCCTACCGCGCGCCGGAAGTCGTGCTCGGCGCGCCGTACGACGGTAAGGTGGACCTGTGGAGCCTGGGGTGCGTGCTGGCGGAGCTCTTCACCGGGACGGTTCTGCTGCGGAACGAAAGCACGCAAACCGCGTTGGCGCGCGTCATCGGGATCTTCGGGCCGCTCGACCCCGAGCTCTTGCGGCTCGGGAAGCGCTCCCGGGCGCTTTTAACGCCGGCGGGCGTGCCGTACGAAGACGCGGAGGACGCCTCCGACGACGACGAGACGTCTCTTCGTTCGGACGGTTCCGAACCCGGAGCCTCTCGCGGCCGACGGACCCGACGCGTGTTGCTTCCGAAACGCACGTCGCTGGCGGCGCGGCTCGGGCTCCCGCCTCTGGGCGTCGCGCGCGACTCGGCGGCGAATATATGGGATTTTAGTCAGAGGGCTCCGAACGGAGCGCGCGGCGGCGACGGATCCCCGACGAGCGATTCGCGCGACGACGCGAACGGCGCGGCGCGCGGACCGCCCGAGACACATGTCACACATCCCCCCCCCGCGGAGACGGAACCTCGCGCGTCGCGGAGCGCGACGGAAGAGAAGGACGGGTTCATCGAGTTTTTGTTGCTGCTGCTGCAGCCGAACCCGCGGCGCCGGCCGACGGCGGCGCAGGCGCTCGCGCACGAGTGGCTCGCCGGCGACGACGACTTCGACGACTTCGACGACGCGTGGGTGCCTCCCCAGACGAGCGCCTCCCCGTACGGAGACGCGCGCGTGCGGGATATCCTCGCGCAGCTGTGAATCGGCGCGCGTTTTCGTAGACTACGGTAGTAGGTACAGTAGCTCCCTCGCGTCCGTCGCGTACGGGTAAAAAAAAGGGTTCCGCGAATGACGTCGTCGCCGCGTCGATTATTCGTACCATTTTTTCGCGGCTTTCGCGCCGGCGTCGTCTCGCGTCTCGCCTCCGTACCGCTCCCCCCCGCGTCCGTCGCGCGCGCGGTCGCGGCTACGGCTACGGCTTCGGCTCCCGCGCCGCTCGCGCCCTCCCCCCCCGCCGTACGGGTGGTACCGACCGCGGTCGCCGTCCCGGCTCCGATCGCGAGGCGGCCGTTCGTCGCGCCAGTCGTCGCGGCGGCGCCCGCGATCCCACCCGCCGTCGCGGCCGCGGCTGCCGCGCGCGCCGCCGAAGCGCGCGTGATCGCGAGCGCGCGGCCCCTGGTCGAATCCGCGCCCGCGCTCGCCGGCGCCCTTGACGTGCGGCGCCCTCTGGCCGACGTCGACCGAGAGCGCCGCCTTCACCGACTGCGGCCGCGCGCGCCCGTCGTCGCCGCGGCGGCTGGGGCCGCTGACGCCACCGAGGCCGACGGGCTCGGCGGCGTACCCGCGCTCGCGAATCGCGCGCACCAATTCTCTTCGCGTCACTTCCGGGATCCGGGGGAAGATGGTCTCGAAGTAGTACTGGTCCAGGACGAGATCGCGGACGAACGCCCCGATTGTGGTTTCCTTGTTCGGATCCGCCGTCGGCGCGAATTTTTCGTCGTCGGCGAAGTACGGCTCGAGGTGTTTGATGAGTTTTTTGTGCGGGCAGACGTAGCGCAGGTACAGGAACCCGATCGCGCGGATGTACGGCGAGTCCCCGTGGTTCAGCAAGTGCGCGATCTGCGTCTCTTCCAGCATCTGCGTCTCACCGTCGCCATCCTCCGACGCGACGGTCGGCGCCAGCGTGAACAGGCGGTACAGGATGCAAAACGCGGTGGACGGACCGCGCGCGTTGCCGCTCATCCACGGCTCGACGTGCGTCACCTCGTTGTACATCTCGTCCACCAGGGTCATGAAGTCAGTCACCTTGCACAGCTGACGGTAGTAGTCCGAGTACACGATGTTCGAACGCAACACCTTCTCCACGTTGTACGACTTGCCGTTGTCCACCGCGCCCGTCAATTTGGCGAAAGCGGCGGTCGCCATCGTCGACGCTCGGAGTGCCCGCGTCCAGAGGTTCTGCCGCACCGCCTTGGGTCGACGCCGCGTCTATCCGCGCGTCGCGCCGCGCAAGACGCTCACGAGCTTCCACGCGGTGCACAGACGGTTCCCGCGCGTCGGGCTCCACACGGGCGCTCGCCGGAGTGGCGAACGTCTCATCAGATTCCTCGCGCTTCTTGAGTTTCCACAGTCGAGAAATCAAGAGGCTGAAGCGTCAATGAGCATCGGCGGCGGTCGGATAAAGGGTCTCGATCTCGCGTCGGCGCCACTTCCGTGCGCGCGTCTCCGGACGCACACCCACGATGGCGACTGCTCGCCGCGACACGCTCCTGGAGCTGCAAGCAAAGGCGCAGAAGAAGTGGGCCGATGAGAAGACCTTCGAGGTCACCGCCCCCAGGGACGGTACGTGCGATCGAGAGGCGCTCCCGGTTTCGCTTTGGGATGGCACCGGAAGCGCGCGCGATCGCGAACGTTTTCTGGAGCTCGTCGCTTCGTCCGGGACCTCCGGGACGGGGCGAGAGGATGCTCCCTCGATGGACGAGCGGCGCGTTCGGTAGAAACGCCGCACCGCGTCGACGCGCGACGCACCGCGTCCACCGTGACCGCCCACACGCTCGCTGACGCTCCCTCCGCGCCCCGACCCACGCCCGCGAAACCTTCCTCGCGCGCCGCGGAACAGGCTCCAAGCCGCCCAAGTTTTTCGGCAACTTCCCGTACCCGTACATGAACGGCATGCTGCATCTCGGGCACGCGTTTTCCCTGTCCAAGCTGGAGTTCGCGTCCGCATACCACCGTCTGAAGGGCGACGAGACACTGTTCCCGTTCGCGTTCCACTGCACGGGCATGCCCATCAAGGCGAGCGCGGACAAGATCAAGAATGAGATGGCCAAGTACGGCGTCCCGCCCGCCTTCCCCGTGGTGGACGAAGCGGAGGCGGAGCGGATCGCCGCGGAGAAGGCTGCGGAGGCGGCGAAGGACGCGGCGAACAAGGACCCCACGAAGTTCGCGGCAAAGAAATCCAAGGCCACGGCGAAGGCGGGCACGCAGACGTACCAGTGGGACATCATGAAGAGCAGCGGCCTCGGCGACGAAGAGATCCCGCCCTTCGCCGACCCGTACCACTGGCTGGAGTACTTCCCCCCGCTCGCCAAGCGCGACGTCACCGCGATGGGGTGCCAGGTGGACTGGCGACGCAGCTTCATCACCACGGACCACAACCCGTTCTACGACGCGTTCGTGCGGTGGCAGTTCAACACGCTGAAGAAGATTGGCAAAGTGATCAAGGCGAAACGCATGGCGGTGTACTCGCCGCTCGACGGCCAGCCGTGCGCGGACCACGACCGCGCCTCGGGCGAGGGCGTCGGGCCGCAGGAGTACACGCTCGTCAAGATGGAGGCTTACCAGGAGAGCCTGGTCGGCGAGCTCGCGCCTCTGGCGGGGAAAAAGGTGTACCTCGCCGCCGCCACGCTGCGTCCGGAGACGATGTACGGCCAGACCAACTGCTGGGTGTTGCCCGACGGCGATTACGGCGCGTTCGAGATGGCGGACGGGTCGGTGCTGGTGATGTGCGACCGCGCGGCGCGGAACCTGGCGTACCAGGAGCGCACCGCCGAGCCGGGCGTTTCCGTGAAACTGCTGGGGTTCAAAGGCCAAGCCTTGATCGGGTGCGCGGTGAAGTCGCCTCTAGCGGTGCTCGAGAAGATCTACTGCCTGCCCATGCTCACGATCCTGATGAACAAGGGCACGGGGGTGGTGACGTCGGTGCCTTCTGATTCGCCCGCGGATTTCATGGCGCTCGGCGACTTGAAAGCCAAGGCGCCGATGCGCGAGAAGTTCGGCGTGAAGGACGAGTGGGTGATGCCCTTCGAGGTGGTGCCCTGCGTGCGCATCGAGGAGTTTGGCGACGCGTGCGCGCCCGTGGTGTGCGAGAAGCTCAAGATCAAGTCCCAGAACGACAAGGTCAAGCTGGAGGAGGCGAAGCACCAGACGTACTTGAAAGGCTTCACGGACGGCGTCATGCTGCTGGGCGCGTTCAAAGGCAGGCCCGTGAAGGAGGTGAAGCCTCTGATCAAGGACGCGATGCTCGCGGACGGGTCCGCCATCGTGTACAGCGAACCCGAGAAGCAAGTCGTGAGCCGCTCGGGAGACGAGTGCGTCGTGGCGCTCACCGACCAGTGGTACCTCGAGTACGGCGAGGAGCAGTGGCGCGCGCGCGCGGAGAAGTGCCTCGCGAACATGAACACCTACCACGACGAAGCGCGACGGGCGTTCGAGTCCACGCTGGGTTGGCTCAGGCAGTGGGCGTGCTCTCGCTCGTTCGGGCTCGGCACGCGCGTCCCTTGGGACGCGGAGTTCCTCATCGAGTCGCTCAGCGACTCCACCATCTACATGGCTTACTACACGGTGGCGCACCTGCTGCAGGGCGGCGACATGTACGGCAAGGGCCAACCGAGCGTGCGGCCCGAGCAGATGACCGACGCGGTGTGGGACGCGGTGTTCCTCGGGAAGCCGCTCGACGCCGCTTCCTCGACCGGCTTCCCCGCCGACCTCCTCGCCGAGATGAAGGCGGAGTTTGAGTTTTGGTACCCGTTCGACCTGCGCGTCTCCGGGAAGGACCTCATCCAGAACCACCTGACGTTCGCGCTTTACAACCACACCGCGATTTGGCAAGACGACGAGAGCAAGTGGCCGCGCTCGTTTCGCACCAACGGGCACCTGCTTCTGAACAACGAGAAGATGTCCAAGAGCACCGGGAACTTCAAGACGCTCAAGCGCGCCATCGAGGAGTACTCCTCGGACGCCATGCGGTTCGCGCTCGCCGACGCGGGCGACACCATCGAGGACGCCAACTTCGTGGACGACACCGCCAACGCCGCGATCCTGCGGCTCACGAAAGAGCTCGTGTGGATCGAGGAGATGCTGGTGATCGTCAAATCAGCGGACGCGCGGCGGGGGCCGGCCGCGAACTTCGCCGACCGCGTCTTCGCCAACGCGATGGACACCGCCGTCGAGCAGACGCGCTCGAACTACGAGAAGATGATGTTCCGCGATGCGCTCAAGACGGGCTTCTACGACTTGCAGAGCGCGCGCGACGCCTACCGCGTCATCTGCGGCGGCGACAAGCACATGCACGCGGACCTCGCGCTGCGGTACATCGAGGTGAGCACCCTGCTCCTGACGCCCTTCTGCCCGCACACTTGCGAGCACGTCTGGGGGACCTTGCTCTCGAAAAGCGGGACGGTGACCAAAGCCGGGTTCCCGGCCGGGGCGGCGCCCGACGCCGTGCTCGCCTCGGCGGCGCGGTATCTGGACGAGACGTGCGCGTCCGTGCGCAAGGGCATCGCCAAGGCGTGCGCGCCGCCCAAGAAGAAGGGCGGCGGTACTGACAGCGCGCCGAAGGTGTGCCGCGCGGCGAACGTTTTCGTGGCGGGCGCCTTTTCGGGCTGGCGCGCGACGTGCCTGGCGATTCTGCGCGAAAAGTTTGACTCGGAAGCGGCGGCGTTCCCGCCCGTCAACGTGATTCTGGACGCCGTGAAGAGCAGCGATTTGGCGTCTGAGGCGGATTTCAAGAACGTGATGAAACAGGTGATGCCGTTCGTCAAGTTCAAGATGACGGAGGCGCAGGCGATCGGCGCGGGCGCGCTGAACGACGAGCTGGCTTTCGACGAGCGCGCGATCCTGACGGAAAACGTCGAGCACATCATGAAGGTGTGCGACTTGCGGGCGGTGCGCGTGCTCTCCGCCGAGGAGGACTCGGAGGCGCGCGCCGCCGCCGAGAAGGACGGGCAGAAAGTGGACCAGGCCACGCCGGGGGACCCGACCTGGCATTACCTCGTCGAGGAGGACATCGCCGCGAAGGTTGAAGACATGGACATCGGCAAGTGAGGCGCGCGAGGGGACCCGACGATGTGATTTAAACGGACTCGACGCAAATAATCTCCCGTAAAATTGGTCTCGTCGGTCCGACCGACGGCGTCGGCGGCTGGTTTTTCAGCGACGCCGCGAGGACAACGCGAGGCGCGTTCGTCGCTCTGGTGTCCACGCGCGTATCGGCGTTCGACACAGTGGCTTAGAGCGCGACGGGCACGATGCCGGGCGTGGGGGATGTGTTCCTGAACGTCGTGGCGCCGGTCATCGGTCTGACGCTCGCGAACGTGATGTTCTTCTCGGGGGTCCCGGCGATGCTGCGGTGCAAGCGCGAGGGCAGCCTCGGCGACATGAACCCCGGCCCGTTCCCCGTGGTGCTGGCGAACTGCATCGGGTGGATGGGGTACAGCCTGCTGATTCACGACTACTTCCTGTTCTTCGGCAACGCCCCCGCGAGCATGGTTGGCATGTACTTCACGCTGGTCGGGTACGGGCTCTCGGCGCCCGCGTCCGACGCCCGACAGCAGATGGAGCGTCTGGTGATGGGCCTGATGGGCGCCACCTTGTGCGTGGTGTTTTACCTGGGTCTGGTGGCCGTGGACACCGGCGCGAGCGCGGCGGATAAGCAGACGGTCATGGGCACGTTCTGCAACCTCGTTTTGCTTCTGTACTACGCCGTGCCGCTCACCACCATGCGCGAGGTGCTCGAGTCGCGAGACTCGAGGTCGCTCCACGCGCCGATGGCAGCGGCGAACACCGCCAACGGGCTTGCGTGGTTCTGCTACGGGATCGCCCTGAACGACCCGTACTTGATGGCGCCCAACGGCGTGGGCGCTACTTTGGGAATCGTGCAGCTGGTGCTGATTCGGACGTACCCGCCGAAACGACGCGGCGGCGGCGGCGGCGCGGCGCGACCGCCGAGCGCGAGCGCCAGCGCGCAGGACCTGCTCCGCGCGCACGATGGGGAAGGCGCCGTGACGGAGCTGGAGACGCGCGCGTGACGATATCGATACGCGCGCGGATGAGGTTCCGTAGACTATGACTACGTACGTTTCGTAGCCCTACGTATCTCTAGAAACAGTTCGGAGAGGGGGTTGGCGCGACTGGAGTGTCGAGCGTCGAGACGGTTTCGCGCGTTGCGCGGGTGAAGCGTCGACGTTTCGGCGAAATCGCGTTTTTATCCATCGCGCGGCGCTTTTTCGACACTTTTCGCGGTTCGGCGTTTTCGCCGACGACACTTCGCCCGAAATCTGCGATCTCGGACGGACCGAACGCGTCGTCGTCCCGTCCGACGCGTCGCCGCCGAAAGATTTCCCTTCGCGCCAAATCGCCATCTCCCGCGTGAAAAAACGTTCGGCTTTTCGTAAAACGCGTGCGACGCGTCGCGCCGCCGCCACACCGCCGCCATCCCAAGGAGGGTCCAGGGTGGTGAATCGTGTCCCAGGGAAGGATGTTGACTGCTGACGAGGTGGTCGTGACCGTCGTGGCGCCCGTCATCGGTCTGACGCTCGCGAACGTGATGTTCTTCTCGGGGGTCCCGGCGATGCTCCGATGCAAGCGCGAAGGCAGCCTCGGCGACATGAACCCCGCGCCCTTCCCCGTGGTGCTGGCGAACTGCATCGGGTGGATGGGGTACGCGATCCTGGTGCAGGACTTCTTCGTGTTCTTCGGAGCCGCTCCGGGGTCCGTCATCGGTCTCTTCTTCACCATCGTCGGGTACGGCCTGACGCCTCACGGATCTGACATGCGACTTTACCTCGAGAAAGTCGTCTCGCTCCTCGCCGTCGCGCTCGTCGCCGTCGTGTTTTACGTCGGCTTCGTCGCGCGGCGGCTCGCGCGGGATTCCGGGAACGACGCCGCCGACGCCGTCGAGCACGAGCGGTCCGTCATGGGCCTGTTCTGCAACGTCGTGCTCGTGCTGTACTACTCCAGCCCGCTGACGACGATTCGAACGGTGCTGGTCGAGAAGAACGCCAAGACGCTGTACGCGCCCACGTGCGCGGCGAACGCGGTGAATGGCGCGGCGTGGGCGACGTACGGCTTCGCGCTCGGGGATTTCTTCCTTGTCGCCCCAAACGCAGTCGGCGCCGCGCTGGGCGTCGCGCAGTTGCTGCTCATCAGGATCTTTCCCCGGGGCGCCAAGTGCGCGGCGGGCTCGTTCGATCTCGTCGACGGCGCCGGAAGTACCGCCTCGGAAGACGGGGACTCCGCGGACTCCGCGTCCGAGTCGGGGTCCGAGCCGCGCGACGTGGAAGCCGCCGCGTAGAAGCCGAACGGCGAAGAGAAAAACGAACCCGCGAGGAAAACAAAACGCGAGTGAGGAAGACGTCGTGCGCCGAGGCGGGAACGAGTCGAAATCGCGTTCGCGTGGATGATGATAATCGGGAATGGGATGTGTGCGCGTGTGTGTGTTGTTTGCGTGGATGATAGTCTACTAATAAGGGTGGTATTGACGCGCGGCGCGACGATCGGGAGCGACGAGGAAACGCGCCGCGCGGTTTGTCGGCGCGCGGAGGGGAATAATGTACGCGACGTATCTGCGAAAAACGTCGGGAACGACGAGACTTTGTGGTATTGACGCGCGCGTTCGGGGCGCGCGGGTGTGATGTTAGGGGGCTCGCGTGAACCGTCACAGCGCGCGTTTCGCGCACGTATATAGATTTTGACGGAGAAGTAAACGTATTTCGAAAACTGCGCGTTTCCCGCGACGCGCGCGCTCGACGTTTCCGCTGCGAGTTTCTTCACCGCTGCGAGGGCGACACGACGAGCCCCGTCGCTTCGGCGCCAACCTTCCCGAGCAGACACACCGGACACGTCTTGCCCGCCTGCTCGTTGACGAACTTGGCGCCGCAGCACGGGCACGCCACGGAGGTGGTGCCGCGGTAGATGGGCACGAACGTCCCCGCGCACACCACGAACGGGTTGCGCGAGTCGTAGTCGAGCTGCACCTCGTCCCCGGGCGTGCGCTCGCACGCCTGAAGCACCTGCTTCGCCTGCTGCGCAACCTTCACGGGCGGGTTGAGCTCTAGCAGGCGCCGGCAGAAGCCCGCGGCGGTGTCGTAGTTCTTCAGCTTGAAGAACAGCGTCATGGCCGACCGCAGCGACAGCGACAGGTGGATGGGCTGCAGCTGCGAGTGCGTGAAGTACGCCGCGAGCTCGGCCGCGCGCACGGGCTCCTCCTTGTGCTCCTTGCGCTTCATCTCCACGCGCAGCGCGCACGCGTACTCGCGGGCGATGGCGACGAGCTCGCGCGTCTCGTCAACCTCCCGCCGCGACTCGACCAAGAGCACGCACGTGGCGTGGATGATGCCCTGGAACAGCTTCAGCGCCTCCGAGAACTTCCCCTCCGTGGTGGTTTTGTACGCCAGCTTCAGGCGCTCCTCCAGAATCGGCAGACTGGCGGTCAGCGCGGGCGGCGCCGTCGCGCCGGGCGCGGCGTCCGCCGACCACCCGCGGCCGAGCGGCGCCGAGAGGGACGGGCCCCCGGCGATGGCGCCCAGGCGCGCGTGCGTCGCGAACGCGGCGTCCACGAAGTGCTGGCGCAGGGGCGCGAAGTCGCAGACGCCGAGCTGCCTGTGGAGCAGCTTCATGGCGCTGTCGAAGTCGCCGGCGGCGGCGTGCTCGCCCGGGATGGAGGACTTCTGCGTCCACTTTCGCGCCGCCGGGACGCCCGGGACAGGCGCCACGAAAACCTCCGACGCGGCGTCCTCCATCGATCCGTCGCCACCGCCCTCCGCCGCCGGCGGGAGCTCCAGGTCCTCCATGTCCCAGCCCGCGTCCGAGCCGTCGTCCGCGTCCTCGCCGCTCTCCTGCGCCTCCGGCGCCAGGCCCGCGGCGGCGAGCGGGTCCTCCGCCGCCTCCGCCTTCTCGTCGCCGCCCAGGTCCAGGTCCAGGTCGTCGCCCCAGCCGGCGCCGGCGCCCTCCAGGTCCGCGTCGGCGAAGGACGCGTAGTCGCTCGCCGCGACGTCGCCCGCCAGCACGCCCTCGAAGAACCCTTTCGTGACCGTGAGCAGCGGCCAGTTGTCCTCGCGCACCAGCGGCGTGGGCAGGGTCAGGAGCTTGCCCACCGCGGGGTCGACCGCGGGGACGGGGACGCCCGAGTCGGTCAAGACGCCCGCCAGCCGAGCCGCCTCCTCGTCGAGGCCGTGCGTTTTCGCCGTGAGGTACGCCAGGGGGTAGTGCCCCGCGCTCTCCAGAATTTTGCACCGCTCGCGCACGTCCCCGGTGTAGAGCGCGTTGTGGAACTGCCCCATGACGTCCGAGCGCATCTCGGCGATCTTGAGCATCTTCGCCAGCTTCTCCGTGTTCCCGGTGATCAGGTACAGGAAGGAAAGCCGCTCGAAGTTTTTGGTTTTCTGGTACGCGAACTCGACAATCTGGTGGTTGCCCTGGCGCAGCGCCTCGACGCCCAGCTTGTGCCAAGTCTCCTTCTCGTCCAGCTCCTGCGCGGACGCGAGCGCCACCTCGATGTTGCCGCACTCCAGCGCGAGATCGAAACGCGTGCGCTCGTCCTGTGGGGATATTCGGGTCCGGGCGCGCGTCAGCGGGGGGTTATTCGCGCGAGAAACGTAAAAAAAACGCGTCACAGAGTCTCGAGCGGAAAAACCAAAAACCGGTCTTCGCTGGCTTATTGGCGCGGCTCATACAAAAAAGCGAACAAGAATTCCCCACGAACTCGAGGCATTCGCCTCGGAGGGATGTAAGAGACGTATTGGTTGTTGAATCACGGCAGCGCCGCCGAGCGAAGACGCGCGAAAAGTCGGGTCGGGCCGGTTGGGTCGTCATCCGAAAACCCGCGCGAGAAAACCTCGAGAATCACGAACCTTGACGAAATGCAGCGCCACCTCCGGGAAGCCCTTCTGCTGCAGGTACGCGATGATGCTCTGCCCGCAGAGCGAGCCGCTCTTGATCATGGTGAGCACCTGGTCGTACTTGCGCTGGATGAGCGCCAGCTTGAACATGTACTCGCTGGTGTCGATCTGGATCTGGCGGTTGCGCCCGTCGCGGTCCAGGCAGTACAGCACGTTGCCGAAAACCTTGGTGAGGTACACGGGAACGTCCAGCGTGCGGATGATCCCGCTGTCGCCGTTGGGCAGCGCATACTTGATGTGGTTGAGCGTGGTGTAGATGAACACACCGGCGTCGTCCCACGCGCCGCTCTTCACGCGGAT
>MDSV01125319.1_pt1 | contig 27600 bp, 41 predicted proteins | sample 810851 | NCBI WGS metagenome assembly MDSV01 (sample SAMN05326640, study PRJNA326480) | marine metagenome | isolation source: seawater | place: Atlantic Ocean: North East | collected 2012 | reverse complement strand
ATGTAATTACTTATTGAGCAACCAGGAATAAACAATGTTATCTGGCACTAAATTAAATACATTTATGAAGTATGTGTTAGTTACAGGTGGCTTTGATCCACTACACTCAGGTCATTTGGCGTACTTTAAAGCGGCAAAGAAACTTGGTGACAAACTGGTTGTTGGACTAAACAGTGATGAGTGGTTGACAGCAAAGAAGGGTCAACCTTTCATGCCATTTGCAGAACGCCTTGCTATCATACGTGAACTTGAATGTGTTGACAACGTATTAAGTTTTGATGACAGCGATGGTACAGCATGTGGTGCAATATATAAACTAATGGCAACAACAGCAGGCTGTAACTATGTTTTTGCTAATGGTGGTGACAGGACAGATTTAACGACACCTGAGAGCAAAATTTACGGAGATTATCCTAACGTAGAATTTGCATTTGGTGTTGGCGGTACAGACAAGATAAATTCAAGTAGTTGGATTTTAGAGAATTACAAATACCCAAAGACAAAACGTAGTTGGGGTTGGTATAGAGTGCTTGATGAACAGCAAGGTTACAAGGTTAAAGAACTTGTAATAGAGCCTGGCAATAGTTTGTCAATGCAACGACATAAACATCGCAGTGAGAACTGGTATGTGTTGAAAGGTAAGTGTGTTATTGAAACAGAATGGGAAAGTAGATTAGAGTCAAGAGAATTAGATGCTAACCGTTCATACACAATAGATAAAAATGTTTGGCACAAAGGAATCAACAATACAGAAGAACACTGTCATATATTAGAAGTACAGTTTGGCGACAAGTGTATTGAAGAAGACATAGAAAGAAGGTAAAATGAAAATTTTTGTAGGTTACGATACAAGAGAAGATATTGCTTATCAAGTTTGTAAGCACAGCATTGAATCACAATGCCCAACAGCAGAAGTGATTCCGTTGAAACAAAACGAATTAAGAAATGATAAGTTGTATTGGAGAGGCGAAGATAAACTTGCAAGTACAGAATTTACGTTTACACGTTTTCTTATTCCACACTTAATGAATTACGAAGGCTGGGCATTGTTTATTGACAGCGACATTGTGTTTACAGAGAATGTAAAAAATTTATTTGATCTTGCAGACGACAAGTATGCTGTTATGTGTGCCCAACATGATTACACACCTAAGCCTGGAACAAAGATGGACGGACAAGTACAAACTCAATATCCACGTAAGAACTGGTCAAGTGTTGTGCTATGGAACTGCGGACATCCAAGTAACCAAGCAGTAACAATTGACAGTGTAAACAATCCTAACTTCGATGGAAAATACTTTCATAGATTTAGTTGGCTCAAGGACGAGGAAGTAGGACAAATTAGTCACGAATGGAACTGGCTTGTTGATTGGTACCAAGAACCTGAAGACGGAACCCCAAAGGCACTGCACTATACAGAAGGCGGTCCTTGGTTTGAGAATTACAGACATTGTTCATACCACGGTGTTTGGAAAAAGTTTTTAACAGACATGATGTATACAAATGTATAAAAAATACCCCGAATGTTTTGTAGCAGATAGTAGTGATGCTATTTCTAAACTATTAACAAATTGTTTTGAAAAAACTATACCTACAAGTTTAAAAGAATTACAAAAAGATACAGATCATCCACATACTCCTGTTATAGTAAGAGGTCTTACTGAGCGTAAAGTTATGAAAGTGGCTACAGAACAAAACAGAACTTTCTATTATATTGACACTGGGTATATGGGCAACTTACAGAAACGCAAAGACTGGCATAGAGTTGTAAAGAATGATGTACAGCATTTTAGTCCAAGGTGGGACTTGCCAAAAGATAGATTTATTAGATTGCCAGGAGCAATTGACAAGTTAAGATTTAGAGGTTGGAAAAATCATAATGGTCCTATTCTTGTTGTAACGCCATCAGAAAAACCTTGTATGTATTATGGTATAACCAGAGATCAATGGTTAACTGAAACTATGGCAGAATTAAAAAAACATACAGACAGAGAAATTATTGTACGTGATAAAGTAGGAAGAGTATTACGTGTAGGTGATAATAGTGTGCCTGCTCAAATTGATCGTGAAAAAATTTATGCACTTGTAACTTACAATAGTATTGCGGCAACAGAAGCAATTAGTTCAGGAATACCTGCTATTGCTACAGCACCAGGCGCCGCTGATGCATTGTGTACAAAAAATATTTCAGACATTGAAAATCCATATAGACCAGATCCTGACAAAGTTGTTGCTTGGCAAAACTGGTTAGCATACTGTAATTTTAACACAAGGGAGTTAGAAGACGGAACGGCATTAGCAATTATAGAGGAGTACGGATTGTGTTAACAGTAGCATCATACATGAAAGTAATTCCGCCAGGAAATTCAAATCCGGAAAAGCCAGCACTGCTTAAAAATTTTATTGAAGGTGTGAATCTTATTGGTGACCGAGGACTAATTATTAACACATATCATCCTATGGACACAGACGTTGCAGTTATACAAGGCTTTGTTCATGCTAACAGTAAAAGCACACCACACTTAAAATTACGTAGACAAGTTTATGATAATCAATTAAGACGTGGCAAACGTTGTATTATTGTTGACAGTAATTTATTTCTTGCGTTTGATAAAAACAACAGCAAAACTTATTTGCGTTATAGTTACGATGGTATCTTTGCTAACACAGGTGAATATTGTAACGGTCCAGAGAATGTTGATAAACTACGTTGGCAGAAAATGAAAAATGCATTAAACATTGATGTAAAACCTTGGCGTATACAAAATGAAGGACATATTTTAATTGCTTGTCAAAGAAATGGCGGTTGGAGTATGCAAGGACAAAATGTACTGCAATGGTTACGTGCAACTGTAGAAAAGATTAGACAAAACATTGACGCACCTATTGTTGTGCGTTTTCATCCAGGCGACAAACACAAAGATACATACGAGCCACAGATAAGAGATTTGAACGTTACTGTTAGTAGAACCAAAAGTATATTCGAAGACTTGAAAGGTGCAAGACTGTGTGTTGGACATAACAGTAGTCCAACAATCATTGCCGCTATTGAAGGTGTTCCTATCTTCTTAACAGATGCAGGACGTAGTCAAGCAAAAGATGTCGCTAATTATAATTTCAAAAATCTTGCAACACCAGATGAATTTGATAGAGGTCCATGGCTTGAAAAACTTGCACAATGTCACTGGACACTACAAGAACTAAAGGACGGTAGTTGTTGGAGACACATGAGGCAGTACACATGAAGGTACTTGCACTAACAACATTTCATCAAGCAGGATTAGAACAGTACGGTCAACGTATGATCGATACGTTTGCACAAAACGTAGACGAACAGATTGATCTAATTGTGTACACAGAAGATTGTACACCTACTAATCCTCAACCTACAAGAATACAGATTGTAGATGCTAAAGCAGTGTTACCAAAGTTAAATGCGTTTAAGGCAAAGTGGAAAGACGAACCTAAAGCAAACGGTATATGTCCACCAGAGATAAAAGCAAGACGTCCACGTGATTGGCACAAGAAGTTTAAGTGGGACGCTATTAGATTTGCAAACAAAGTGTATGCAGTATATGACGCATGTACCAAAACAGAATACGATTTAGTAATATGGATTGACGGAGATACAGTTTGTCATAGTCCTATTACACAAGATAGACTTGTAAGTTTCTTTCCAGAACAAAACTGGTTAGCATATTTAGGACGTGGTAGAAAATGGCCTGAGTGTGGATTTTATGCATTGTATATCAAACAACAAGGTGCTATTGATTTTCTTAAAGAGTTTGAACGTGTCTATGAAGATGCAGACAACGGCATTTTCAAAATGGAAGAATGGCATGACAGTTATGTATTTGATGAAGTGTTAAAGAAGATTAGATTACAACACCCTAACATCACAGACCTTAGTGGACATCTTGTTAAAGGCGAAGGACATCCTTTGATTAACACAGAACTTGGTGCATACTTTGATCATCTCAAAGGTGCTCGTAAAGAAGTAGGCAAAAGTAAACTTCAAGATTTATTTAGAAAGCGTCACGAAGAATACTGGAAAGATGCAAGGTGAAGTTTAGTCTGTTTACACACAATGGTGCATTAAATTCAAAGCCTGTCTTTGAAGCATTCGCACAAGGTGTAAGCACATTAGGACACGAAGTTACATATAACAACTTAGATGCAGACGTTGCCGTTATATGGAGTGTGTTATGGCATGGCAGAATGTCAGCAAACAAAAACGTTTGGGATCATTTTAAAAAACAAAATAAAAAAGTTATTGTACTTGAAGTAGGAGCATTGTTTAGAGGCACTACTTGGAAGGTTGGTATTGATGGTATAAACGGAGATGCTGTATTTCCAGATGGTAATAACAAAAGTGATCGTGCTGAACAGTTAGGACTAAAACTTAAACCTTGGAACACTGACGGCAGTAAGATTGTAATTTGTACTCAGCATGACAAGAGTCAACAATGGGAAGGCATGCCACCAATACAACAGTTCGTGTCTGACATGATACGAGGCGTTCAGATGTGGACGGACAGAGAAATAGTTGTTCGACCTCACCCACGTTGCAAAATTAAAATACCAGGCATAGAAGTACAAACACCAAAACAAATACCAGGCACCTATGATGATTTTGACTTACAGTTTGAAGATGTATATGCTTTAATAAATTGGTCAAGCAATCCTGCAACACAGGCAGTCATGAATGGTATTCCTGTATTCACGGGTCAAAGCAGTCTTGCATGGGACATGAGCATGAAAAGTTTGACCAACATTAACAATCCGTTAATGCCTGATAGAGAACAATGGCTTAACAATTTGGCATACACGGAATGGAGTGTGCCGGAAATATCTCAAGGAACCCCAATAAAACACTTGACTTCTTTACTATAATCCTGTATAATAAGTTTTATAGTATAGGAATCACAGATGAACCACGAATACAAAGTTGAAGATTTATTAGAAGCACTTGCAGGATTAACAGTCTTGCCAGGTAAGCATTGGAAAGATAAATGCTTTCAATTACATCCTGACAACTCAAAAGTCTTATCAAGCATTGCACGTCAGGTATTCAAAGGATCTGCATTAACCGAAAAGCAACACGAACTTGTTAAAAAGTTAATTCTTGAATATTACACAGAGCAGTTTGCTAATCAAAATATTGATGTTACCAAACACGTAGACAGTATTAGAGAACCTTACAGACAAGTAGACAAAAGTCATTGGGTTAAGTTTACACAAAAGAATAAGTTAGATTATGTAAGCATAAGATTTCCTTTTAGTAATGATGTAATTGAACACGTACAAGATCTAAAAAAGGATAATGACGACACGTACTACTACGAAAAGCATACACATCATTTTGAAGCAAACGAACAAAACATTTACAAAGTATGCACTGTTGCATATAAATTTAAAGAAGATTTTGAAATTGATAAGGACGTACAAGAATACTATGACGAACTTGTACAGTTTGATATGAACAAGGATAATATTGTTCCAGGCATATATGAGAATCAATTTAAGAACATGAATGAAATATTAATTCAAAAGTTATCTGATAGGTATCCTAATCCAGATGAGAATATGCTTGAACTTTGGGACAAGCGTTACTTGTATGGCTTACATCATTTTCCAGACTTTTCGTGTCCACAAGTTTCAACACTTACGCACAAAATTTTAGAAAGAAAGAATAGTTCAGTTGTTGTTAATTCAAATGAATGGTCATTGGATCATGTGCTTGAAAGCCTACACGAACTAAACAGGTTCCCTTGTATTGTATTGTTGGAGCCTGAATCAGCAACAGATCAATTAAGCATGTTATATCATGCAACTAAAGGTTTCTTACATAATCAAGATATATCCGTTATGTTTAGATTGGACAATAAGAACAATGGTGAATTTAACCAATTCGTCAGGGACAAGGCATTAAATAATAGTATAAGCAATTCAACAAGACTTGTTGTTGCTAATCGAAAGAAAATAACAAAACCTATTTTAAAGTCTGACTTTGATCCAGTAAGTGTACTTGTGCTTGGCAATTCAAGAGGATCTCACAATGTTGCAAGAGAATACGTAGAAAGATTTGATTTGAAAATATTTTGGACAGCAGAAGATAGCATTATCTCAAGATATACAAGGCACAAAGATAACACATACACGACAGGAATACAAGCCATATGAGCAGTTGCAGAATAGTAATACATGACGAAGTAAACTTTAAGGTTGAAAACTTATCTGTTGACGTTCGTAGAAAGATTGCAAACAAACTAAAGTTTCAAGTTCCGTATGCACGTTACTTGCCACAGTACAAACTTGGTAGATGGGACGGCACTGTAGGCTTCTTTGGTTTAGGTGGTAGTGGCTACATTAATCATCTTGATGTTGTGTTAAAGGTATTGAATGAGCAAGGTGTTGAAGTTGCAGAGATTGTAGACAACAGAGAAACACACAATTTAAAATTTAGTAAGATTGATGAAAACTATTTCGCGGCACGTAGTTGGCCTAAAGGACATCAACTTGAAGGACAGCCTATTGTATTACGTGACTATCAGGTAGAAACAATTAATAACTTCTTAGAGAATCCACAAGCATTACAAGAAGTTGCAACTGGTGCAGGTAAGACAATCATTACTGCATGTCTATCACACATTACAGAGAAACTTGGTCGGACGTTGGTTATTGTTCCTAACAAATCACTTGTTACACAAACAGAAGAAGACTATGTTAACTGTGGACTTGATGTAGGTGTATACTTTGGTGATAGAAAAGAATTAGGTAGAACACATACTATTTGTACTTGGCAAAGTTTAAACATACTTGACAAACGTAACAAAGACGGACAAAGTGTTTTAAGTCTTGCAGAGTTTTTAGATGACGTAAAAACTATTATCATTGACGAAGTACACCAAGCAAAAGCAGATGTACTTAAGAAACTACTAACACAAAATTTAAAGAATGCACCTATACGTTGGGGACTAACAGGAACTATACCTAAGGAACAATTTGAGTTTCAAAGCATACTTGCAAGTTTAGGTCCTGTAATAGGAAACATCAGTGCAAAAGAATTACAAGACAAAGGTGTATTAAGTAAGTGTCATGTTAACATATTACAAATGATTGACACACAAGTACACAGAGATTATCAAAGTGAACTGAAGTATCTAACAACAAACGAAAGTCGTTTAGAATATATTGGCAAGTTAGTAAAATCTGTTTCACAATCAGGTAATACACTAATACTTGTTGATAGGATATCAGCAGGAGAAAAACTATTGGATCTCGTTCCAGATGCAGTGTTCGTCAAAGGCGATGTTAAACTTGCAGATAGAAAAGATGCATATGATGAAATTAAAGAAGGTACAAACAAAGTTATTATTGCAACATATGGAGTTGCGGCTGTTGGTATTAACATACCGCGTATCTTTAATTTAATTTTACTCGAGCCAGGCAAGAGTTTTGTCCGAGTAATTCAATCAATTGGCAGAGGCATAAGAAAGGCACAAGACAAGGACTTTGTACAGATATGGGACGTTACGTCTACATGCAAATATGCAAAGAGACATTTAACATCACGTAAAAAGTTTTACAAAGAAGCAGAATATCCATTCACTATTGAAAAAATAGATTGGCAAAAATAAAGGAAAGAAATGAATATATTAACATTAGATAACAAAGCCTTTTCACTTAACAACCTGCCAGAACAGATTGAAGAAGATATTAGATTCAGTGTATTAGATAACAGCGATCCTCAAAATCCTGATTTCTTTTTTATACCTCTAATATTTTTAGAAAGTTTTAGTTCGCCGGCTATTGTTATGGAGATTAACGGCAAAGAGATTAGTATGCCACTTGATTGGCATATTGCAGTAGGAGATTCAGAAACAGGTAATGACTTAGAAATACTTCCGTTAACGAGTATTAACGATAGAGGTTTTGAAGCATTTGTTTTTAATCCCCTAAAGAGTTACAAACCAGACTTTGCAGAATTAAAAGTTACAAACTTTTATAATGATGTAAAATGGCATGTACCTAAAACTAAGAATGGTCAATTATTAAGTGTGCCAATATCGGAAGGTACGAATCCTATGTGTGCATTCTTTATTAAAGATGTTTCAAGACAAATTGAAACTATTGACTACGGAGAATTATTTTAAATGACTAAAACAGTTACTGACTCTTATGCAAGACAATTACAATTATTGCACAAGCAGAAAAGTTCTTTTGGTGATAGTGGACGTTACAAACACATCGATCAATGGTTAGCAAACAACCGATGTAGTAGTATTATTGATTACGGTTGTGGCAAAGGTCATGTGCTTGAAAACATATCAAAACGATATGCTCACATACGTTGCACTAATTACGATCCAGGTTATGCAAAGTTTTCTAAAAGACCAGATGCTCCTGCGGAGTTAGTTATATGTGCAGATGTTTTAGAACACATTGAACCAGACTTGATTGACAATGTGTTGAAAGATATTGAAAGTCTAACATTGAATACTGCATACTTGATCATTGATACAAAACCTGCAGGTAAGAATTTACCCGATGGACGTAACGCACACTTGATTGTTGAAAGTCAAGAATGGTGGACAAACAAAGTAGAAGCAGTTACTGACTTTAGGATAATGAATAACATGTTTTGGAAAGAGAGACGTGTAAGTATGGAATGTAGAAAGAAAAGAGATTCTGATCCTTTATTCAAGAAAGATATATAATGGAACCTATTTTAATATCACCTCATTTAGTTTATAAGGTCAACTGTCCTGTTGACTTAACTGCTATTGCCGAACGTAGTGCAAAACTATTAGACACTATTATTGATCCAGGCGAAGTAGAACAAGATGGTGGTATTACAAGTACAGGGCATCTTGATGCTCCACACTTATGGGAAGAAACAAGACTATTGAACGGTTGGTTAAAAGGACAAGCAAACAAAGTTTTAGAAGCATGGGACTTGAACTACAACACATTTGGTGTAACAAAGAGTTGGGTCAACAGTCACTTTGAAGGTGCATGGACTGACACACACGATCACGGAAATAGTCATCTTGTGTGTAGTGTGTACATACAGCAACCAGAGAATGGTGGCAACTTAGAATTTGAAAATAAAGAAAGAACGTTGTTTGCAGGCTATCCACGTTTCGCTCAAAATCAATCAAAACTTCATAACTACTTTACAGAGGTTGAAGTCGAACAGGGCGATGTAGTATTCTTCCCTGGTTGGTTGAGTCATAGGAGTCAACCTAACAAATCTACACAACGTAGAATTGTAATGGGTATGAATTGGCACTGTGAGTTAGAACGCCCACACCAAACAGACAACGACCATATAACGAGGCAAGATGTTTAGTATTTTTAATAAGCCAAGCACAATAACATTAGATTGTTTTACTGATCAGCGTGTTATCTATGATGCGTATGAGCCTGAACTTGCCAAGGACACAATGCCTGAATGGTGGAAGAAGATGGCATCAACACGTAAGTTTGATAGCATGACCTATCAAGGCTTAGACAATGCTACACTAAAACGTTGTCCACACGTAAACGAATTATTAACAACAGGCGTTATGTTTCCTGCCTGGATGCAATTAAAAATTAAAACATTTGATCAACCTGATCAAGCAATGATACAAACGTATCCAGAAGGCAGTCCTGTTATACCACATGACCCACAAGACTATGCACACCACAAGCCAAACATGTTTCATGGCAAGGTAATGAGTCCGTGGCAGATAAGAGATACAAGCGGAACCAAATGGTTATGGACAAGTCCGCAATGGCATATGACTAATCCAATAGAGTATTGGACAGTTCCTGCTATATCAGAGTTCAAGTATCAACATGCAACTATTGTTAACTTGATGGTACCATTCAACAGTGAACTAACTATTGAGCCGGGTGATCCGTGGCTACACTTGGTGCCACTAACAGAAAAACGGATCGAATTAAAAACACATTTGGTTTCATCAGAGGAACTGAACAAGATGAACAGTCTTATGATGGGCGTAGGAAGTTATGCACGTTTTATAAACCGAATGAAAAAGAAAGGAAAGTAATGCGATTATTAATTTTTATTTTAGTATTATTTGCGGCAGTGGCAGTTTACACAGACACAGGAGTAGACTTTGAGGATACAAAAACTATAGAGGAGTTAGGTAAGTGAGTCCAAGCAACGAAGAAAAACTAATAAGAGATATAGAATTGTTAAATGTAAAGGTTGACAAATTACAATTAACACTTGAAGCATTAGACAACAAACTAACTAAACATATAGGCTTCATTGATAAAACGTATGAAGGTTTACGTAATCCAATTGATGCCGCGAAAAGGTTTTTGAAAAGATGATAGTAAGCAAAGATAACATTTTTAATATTGAAAATCCGTTTCCAAGTTGGCTTGTACAATACATTGAGGATCAAACTAAAGATGTTAATTGGCAGTTTGTAAGTGTACCAGAAGAACACGAAGAAGGAGACAAATACAAGACTCCTGCACTTTTCACTGATGTTATGTTTTGTACACAAAGTAATATACTTGATGACCACAAAGAACTTACAAAGTTATTGCACACTGCACTGACACGTGATATTATTCCTAACACAATACCAGATGCACAAATCAATACAGTAACACGTACAAGACTAAATGGTACTGTACAAAATGTTTACTATGGTCCGCACACTGACGTAAGCAACAACGAACCTGGACTATGGACGTTTGTTTACTATGTTAATGATGCAGACGGTGATACAATATTTTTTGAAGAAGATGGTAAGACTGAATTAACAAGAACAAAATATAAGAGAGGAAATGGTGTACTGTTTCCTGCACACTATTGGCACACGATGGACTTGACTACTGTTCCGTTTCGTGTTACAATAGGTATGACATATTCAATAGAGACAAAACTAAATGGCTGATAAATTACCTTTAAAAGATATACTTGGCGCAATCGATATGAATGCAAAGGAAGTATGGGACGAACTTACTGATGAACAACGTAAGGCCGTTAGTTTCTTTTTGCTTAATAGATATTGCAGTGTAGTCAAAGGTAAACGTGAAGCACAAGAACTTGCAGTGTTTAAGACTAATGAATATTACAACAAGAATTATTTTACAGTTGCTAAACATCAAAAACTATTATGGCAACTGCTATGCATGACATCTAATGAAAACAAGTCTATTCAGTATCATGAATGGATTGGTTACAAAAAGAAAAAAGGTGCAACAAACAAAACAGGCAAAGAACTTGAAAAGATATTTCCTAACATGAAAGCAGATGAAATACAGATGTTAGTTAATATGAATAAGAAAAAAGATATAGAAAAATTTATAGAGGAATTCAATGGCCATAATTAAAAAGAACGGAAGACTGTTTACATTTGGTTGTAGCCTAACAAGATATCATTGGCCAACATGGGCAGACATCTTAGGACAAAGTTATCAAGAATTTTACAACTGGGGTAACAGAGGTGCTGGCAATAGACAGATTATGGAACGCTTCAGTGAAGCATGTTTACGTCATGACTTTACTACTGAGGACACAGTTATTATACAATGGACTGACTATCACAGGTTTGATCATCACAAGTGGGATCCAGACTTGCCAGAGAGTTGGTATCCAGGTGGCAACATATTTGTAGACAATGCCGCTGATTCTGTTAAAGGCTTTGTAATGAATAAGTTATGGAGTGAACGTTCGTATATGATGCATACATTTAACTCTATACACGCCGCAATAGGTATTGCAAGAACAAGTTGTAAGGCAAGAATTATAATGATCTTTGGTACAGACATGAGAGAAGAAATAGTACAAGATCCGCAATGGGCACCGTACAAAAAGATCTTACAAAACAATTACTGGATTGAAAAGGATATGTACAACTGGATGGTGCAGATGCATGATAACCGTTTATCGTTCAAAGGTGCAAAGTTAGGTAACTTAGATGAAGAACCTACATTAGATTATCACCCAACGCCTATGATGTATTATGAATATTTGCAAAAACGTATATCACCAATGTTAGGTGTAGGTATTGATAAAGCGTTTGCACAAAAATATCAAAAAGTATTAGAGGAAGTAAATGACTACAAAGATATCGGAAAAGCAATTCTTGAAGCAGGTTACGATACAAATAAAAGATACGCAAGGGGTTACTAACGTGTCTGACAAAAAATTTGTATGTCCATACTGCGGTACATCATACTCAAGAGAAAAGACTCTTGCAGTTCATATGTGCGAAAAGAAAAGACGTGCATTGCAAAAGAATGAAAAGCATGTACAGTTAGGTTATTATGCTTTTACAAGATTCTATGTACTGTGTCAAAACATTAAGAAAGAAAAGACATATCAAGACTTCTGTGACAGTCAATACTATAATGCATTTGTAAAGTTTGGATCTTTTGTAAACAACGTCCGACCACTGTATCCAGAAAAGTATATCGACTATGTAGTAACAAGTGGAGTTAAACTTGATCACTGGTGTAGAGATGAACTGTATGAAAAGTATGCAATTGATATCCTAAAGAAGGAAGGGGTTGAAACAGCAGTAGAACGTTCAATCAAAACTATGATGGAATGGGCAGATGAACAAGAAGCACCATGGAATGATTATTTTAGATACGCAAGTCTTAACAGAGTAACACAACATTTACGTGATGGTAAGATTAGTGCATGGCTTGTATTAAATTGTGCAAGTGGCAAAGAGATGCTATCCAAATTCAACGATGAACAACTTGGGATTGTATATGCAGTAATGGATCCACAACATTGGGCAATACGATTCAAACGCAGTCCTGTTGATGTAGAATTGGTAAAAGAGATTGCCCAAAAGGCTAACTTGTGATTGACTTTAACCAATTAAACGTGTATAATATTAACTATGAATAACAACAATTATCAAGTAATCAGTAACCATATGGGACCTGATGGAGAAAGTATAGATAGACTTTACGGCAGTCCTGCAAGTGGAGGATCAATGAGATTGATCAACAGAGATTACACACAGTATAAAGGTGGTATTCATAAACGTGCAATCACTTTAAAAGACATTGACAAGACAAAGTTTAGAAGTCATGTGTATGTTACAGATGATGATAGATGGTTCAATAGAAGTGGTATGCCGATAAACAAACCAACTAACTTGGTGGGACAAAATGAAGACAAAAAAGAAAAAGAAGTCGAAAAAGAAATCGACCGTAGTATTGTCGAAGCGGGTGAATAAAAGAGAAATAGAAGGATACTACATACCCGGAGATGGTACAATACAAACATTGTACAAACCAAAATGGTAATACTGTACGGAATATTATTTCTATGTGCGTGTTACGTAATACCCGTATTCATGCTATGGTGCATGGACAAAGAAGAGCCAAAATAAGATGCCTGATATAGATATAGACTTTGCTGATAGAGATGTAGTGCTTGGTAAGATCAAGCATCGTGTCGCTAAACTTAACACAGGCAAGAAACACAACACTGGTGTATACACAACTGAGATTCCACACAATCCTGTGGACAACTTATCTACGATCGAACATAAGACAGCAGAAGATAGAGGTTACTTTAAATTAGACTTTCTAAATGTTTCGATATATAAAGATGTAAAAGATGAACAGCATCTTTTAGAACTCATGAAAAAGGAACCATTATGGGATTTACTCACCGCTCCAGAATTCAGCAACAAATTGTTTCACGTAGGAGAACACAGTTCTCTTCTAAAGAAGTTGAAGCCAACAAGCATACAACAGTTGGCGGCAACGTTAGCAATAATAAGACCAGCCAAGCGACATCTACAGGACAAGCCTTGGAAAGAGATACTACAAGAAGTATGGGTAAAACCTGAAGACGGTTCCTATTACTTTAAGAAGGCACATGCGATGGCTTATGCACAAGCAATCGTAGTCCACATGAATCTGCTCTGCGAACAGATCCAACAATAATTATTTAGGCTTTTTTACTAATTGTACTGAACGTCTTTTCACTCTTTTGAGTGTAAGGTTCTTTAAGTTCACTGTAGGTCCGTGAACAATTTTTACGTCTTTGCTGTTCATGTTAACTAAACAGTATCTAAACTTGTCCATCTCTTTGCGTAAAAAGATGTTGATAGGTATCATGCGGTTGCTTTCCCACCACCATGTTTCACCCATCTCTAAGAACAAGTCTCTGTGCCTATCTGTTTGTAACTCTGAGTAAACGTACATGCTTGTAATAAAATTATCCTGATTACAGACTATACCAACGTACTCATTGCCACCATAGGTAACAACACTTAAAAACGGAAATTTATCTTCTATATCTTTTCTTAACATCATTCTCTAATAAATAGTATTATGCAACTTATACCCAGATATTTAGTCAATGCCAAAACCAATCTCGTAGCAAATGTGACTACGGGCACAACAACGGAGTTAAGACAAGTGTACCAGAAAAACTTAAAAATTTTTAAAGGTATCGACAACAAGTTGACCTTTGAAATAAAAAATAATGACAGTAAGCCTATAAGCATACTTAATACTTATACGCCACACTTTACAGCGTTCGATCATGCTAAAACACAAGTGCTTACTAAAACAGGAACAATAAAAGAAACATCAACGCCTAACTATAAAGGTCAGTTTGAAGTTAATATTACTGCAAACGACTTACTAAACTTAGACGATCAGTTACTAACTTATACAATTTACTTGACTAAGGATAGTGACAACAGTGAAGTAATCACTTATGCTAACAGCCACTTTGAGATGATTGGTACCATCGAGTTGCACGGCGAAGCATTCCCTGGTCCGAAAGAAGCATACTCCGTTACGTCTTTCACAGAAGTTCAAAACTCTGACCCAGTTGAATACAACAGTGAATCAGTACCTGGTGAAGCGGCACTGAACGGCAATGATGCTTTGCACACTGCGGCGATATACTCAACTGACTTTACAGGTACAGTAACTATCCAAGGTAGTTTGGAAAATCAAAATCCAAGTAATTGGGTAGACATTACATCTGTAAGTTTAACTAATCCAACTGAACCTACTCCAGTTAATTTTAATGGTGTGTTTTCATATTTGAGAACCAAATATACAACAACAAATTCTGGAACAATTGATAAAGTATTAGTCCGAAATTAGTTGACTTTTCGCTCATAATATACTATAATAGTATTATGAGCATTGTATTCGAAACACTACAGTTACATCTACCGTCTAAGAAGAAAACTACTCCAAGTGGTTGGACTTCTTTCAATGCACCCTGTTGTGTACACAATGGAACCAATGCTGACAAAAGACAACGTGGCGGACTAATCAATAACGGTGAAGGTGGTATAAGTTATCATTGTTTCAACTGTGGCTTCAAAGCAAGTTGGGTTCCAGGCAGACAGTTAAGTTATAAAATGCGTAAACTGTTTCAATGGTTGAACACACCCGATGACGTAATTACTAAACTTGCTCTACAGTGTTTACAAATTGCAGAAGTAGGCATGAGTGACATAGAAGTAAAACTGCCTAAGTTTGATAAGAAAGAATTACCCAAAGACAGTAAGCCTATCGGCAAAGACACACCCATAGAAGTTATACAGTATCTACAATCAAGAAACTTATACTTGGAAGATTATAACTTTCATTGGTCACCAGAATTAAAAGACAGAATCATTGTTCCGTTCTATCACAAAAAAGAAATAGTAGGATACACTGCACGTAAGATCAAAGATGGTAATCCAAAATATCTAAGTGATCAACAACCTGGATATGTATTCAATCTTGATGCACAAGATTATAATCGTGTACATACTATAGTTGTAGAAGGTCCTTTTGATGCTATTGCAGTAGAAGGCTGTGCATTGCTTGGTAGCGAAGTCAAAGATCAACAGGCCATGCTCCTTAATAGTTTAAATACAAATAAGATAGTTGTGCCAGACAGAGATGAGGCAGGTGCTAAACTTGTAGAACAAGCAATCGAACTTGGTTGGAGTATTAGTATGCCGGAATGGGGCGACAACATCAATGACGTCAATGACGCTATAAAAGCATATGGTAAAATTTATACACTGTATTCAATTGTATCATCAAGTGAAAAGAATGAATTAAAAATTAAACTACGGAGTAAAAAATGGTTTGGTTAAAAAAGGTATGGGGTAAGATCACAAAGCCTTATTGTGATTGGAAAGAGAAACGCAGAATGAAGAAGCGTATCGAAGAACTTAAAAAAAGGGATCCGTTTATCTACAAGTAAAATGATTATGACAGAGTTAACTAAAGGCATTGTAAATGTTGTAAAAGATACCATGGACGAAAGTTTATTACTTGCCATTATATTTTTTATTGGACATATCATAATAGCAATGATTGTTGTAAGTGCTATCACAGGTGCAAGTATCTGGGAAGCAGGAGCAGTTGCAATAATAGAACCAGCAATTAATTCTGTATGGTTTTACATACTACACAAGATTTGGAAACGTTACCGCGGAGGTAAAAAATGATAATTTGGGGAATGGTAGGTAACAGTCATGATGCATCATTGGCTGTGTTCAAAAAGGAAGATGACAAGTTAGAATTGTTGTGGGCGGCACTGAGTAAGGACTTTAGTAACGTTGATAACGATCCGCACTTCAATCATACTATTATTGAAGTTGCAAGAAAGAACTTCGGTGAACCACATCACGTTGTTTGGTATGAACGTCCTATGTTAAAAAGCATTAGACAGTTGTGGGCAGGTCAAGGTTGGTTGTTTGACGAAAACAATATTAAAAAATATTTAAAGCAGTGGAACGTTAATGTTCCTATATACACTGTATCACATCACGAATCACATGCGGCATATGGTTATTACACAAGTGGTTGGAATCACGGTAACATAATTTGTATAGACAGCATTGGAGAGTTTGAAACACTAACAATGTGGAAAGGTGAGTCAGATTCACTAACAAAGATTAACAGTCAAAGTTATCCTAACAGTTTAGGACTTTGGTACAGTGCAATGACACAACGTTTAGGTTATGAACCTAACAAACAAGAAGCAGTAGTTTGTACACTTGCAAAGTCAGGTAGTCCATACAAGTATAAACAACGTTTATATGATGACTTCTTTGATGTATCGTTTGATCCATTATGTAATATCAAGTTCAAGGAGAACTGCCATAGAGGATTAAAATGGTGGGCACCAGAGATTAAGGATATTGATAATCTTGCGGCGGCTGTACAACATGTATTTGAAGAACTATGTCTTAACCTTACATCGAGCATACAGTTTAATAATCCAAGTTTCAATCTTGCCGTAACAGGAGGTTGTGCTTTGAATCGAGACGCAATGAACAAGGTTAGAAAGAACTGGAAAGGTTTTTGGATTCCACCCAATCCAGGTGATCCAGGATCATGTATTGGTGCTGTATTGGCTTTGGAGAAAAAACATATTGACTTTAATGAAGAAGTATGGTATAATAGTAGAACTAAAAAAGGATTATCTTGATGAATAAAGAGTATGGTTATGATGTGCAGAAAGTATATCTGCAAATGATGTTGAGCGATGCACAATCTTTTGTGCGTTGTCAAACTATCTTTGATCATACTTTATTCGATCGCAAATTACAACCAGCGGCAGAGTTTATGAACAACTATGTTGCAGAACACAATGCATTGCCTACAGAAGAAATGGTTAATGCAAGTTGTCAAACTGATCTTAAGATTCCAGAAGGACTACGTGAAGAACACTATGATTGGTTATTGCAAGAGTTTGAAACGTTTACAAGACACAAAGGACTTGAACGTGCAATACTTGAAAGTGCAGAACTACTTGAAAAAGGTGAGTATGGTCCTGTAGAAGACAAGGTCAAGAACGCAATCCAGGTAGGACTACAAAAGGACTTAGGTATTGATTACTTTGATAATCCTAAAGCAAGACTGCTTGGACTAAAAGATAACAATGGACAAGTAAGCACAGGTTGGAACACACTTGATAGAAAACTGTTTGGCGGATTCAATAGAGGAGAACTAAACATCTTTGCAGGTGGATCAGGAGCAGGTAAGAGTTTGTTCTTGGCAAACTTGGGTGTGAACTGGGCATTGAATGGAATGAATGTTTGTTATCTAACTTTTGAATTGAGTGAGGCATTGGTAGCAATGCGTGTTGATAGTATGTTCACAGACATTCCAACTAAAGAAATATTTAAGGATCTTGATGGCGTTGAGATGAAGGTTAAACTAATTGGTAAGAAGGCTGGAGCATTCCAAGTCAAGTATATGCCAAGTGGTAAGAACGCAAACGACATTAGAAGTTATTTGAAAGAGTATGAGATTAAAACAGGACGTAAGATTGATGTACTGTTGGTTGACTACTTAGACTTGATGATGCCTATGAGTAGAAAGGTATCGCCAAGTGATTTGTTTATTAAAGATAAATTTGTATCTGAAGAACTACGTAACCTTGCAATGGAATTAGGTTGTGTGTTTGTAACTGCGGCACAGTTGAACAGAGGTGCGGTAGAAGAAATAGAATTTGATCATTCGCACATCAGTGGTGGACTATCTAAGATACAAACAGCAGATAACGTGATTGGTATCTTTACAAGTAGAGCAATGCGTGAACGTGGTAGATATCAGATACAACTTATGAAAACAAGAAGCAGTAGTGGTGTTGGTGCAAAGATAGATTTAGAATTTGACATTGATAGTTTGCGTATTAGAGATCTTGAAGAAGATGATGACACATCAAACTATCCAAGCAGTACAGGTAGTTCGGTACTAAAAGGTTTACAAAGAACAACTGATACATCAGAACCACCAGAGCCTGATGCAGGTGATCCTGTCAAAAAGATAAGAGCAGATACTGACAGTACCAAACTAAGACAGTTCATTGGAAACCTTGGCAATGATTAAGATAGTAGACGATGTATTTCCTGAATGGCTACTAACCACAATCCAACAGAGCATATCAAATTGTAAGCAGTGGGAGTATGGCAGGGTAAAGAGTGCATACGAAGATGAGTATGAAAACTATTACAACTGTGTGCTTTGGCACAAGAACTATCCTGAAATGGAAGATCCACTAAAAGGTTTATCAAACGTAATGGCAAGTTGTTTTGCACTTGAACTATTACCCAACGGACCAAAACAACTTGAGGTACTAAGACTAAATGGTACGACACCAGCAAGTAAACAATACCCACATCGAGATTGCGATATGATCGCAGATGACACAGAACGATTGAAGAGTATTGTATGGTGGCCCTTTGGCAGTGACGGAGACCTCCGTTTCTGGGAACAGCAAGTTGACATAGTCAATCCTTCACAGGTCGTGGAGTACAAACCCAATCGTGCTGTGATATTTGATTCAAGCATTCCGCATGCCGGCAATCCACCCTCTGATTGGCCCATGCGTGTTAGCATCAACAGTGTTTGGAAATTAGCCTAAAAACAAAAATATTAAACATCGTGGGTAAAAATGCCACCCTGCGACAGACGTCTTAAATGCACGAAAATCACCCCTAAATGGCTCTTATTTGTCGACTTAACAGGTTTCGCATACATTTGTACTCTTTTAGTGTTTTTACACGAGCAACGGTGTTTTAACCGCTTTTAACACCCCTATTAAGTACGCATATAAATATGTTTATGCAAGACTTTATTAAAACATGGGACAACGAATTAGACGCTGAATATTGCCAGACCGTAATTGATTACTATCATGCACAACAGGGTACGAGAGTGTTTAATCGCCAAAGCGTGGAAGGTGCACCAAAAGCAATGAAGGACGGTGACATGCTCTATGACGAAGGCGAAACAGGTACGTTTGCTCTAAGCATGAACAAGATACTGCAACCCTACTATGATGCCATACACAGATGCGTAACCGATTACGTGAGTGAGTTTGGTATATTCGAAAATCTAAACCCTATCCAATTAAGTCATAGCATTAAAATACAGCATACTCGACCCAGCCAGGGCTATCACGTATGGCACTGTGAACATGCAAGCCGAGACACAGGACAGCGTGCCTTACTTGCAATGGTTTACTTGAACAACGTTGATCAAGGAGGTGAAACTGAATTTTTATATCAGAGCCGTAGGATTGAGGCCCGAACTGGGCGAGTTATGTTTTGTCCCGCAGGGTACACACATACCCACAGAGGTAACCCACCATTGAGCGGTGACAAGTATGCTATTACTACTTGGTTAGAGTTTACTCACTAATCGCCAACAAACACATTACCTGAACCACCCGAGGTATCTGGACCACAGTGTGGAGGTATTGGACATAGTGAATCTGCACCTGCACTGTCAGGTGAATCGTTTACGACTGCTTTTGAATTTACAAAGACTGCGTTGCTACCAGCAACAAGTTCGCCACCACCGTGGCTGTTTGGATCGCCATTAACACTTACCAACAGATTGTTTGCAAACACATTACTCTGTCCTGCAACCGTTGTAGTGGCTCCACATATTCTGCCATCAGTATCTCTGTGTACTGGTACCGTCATATGTATATTTATTAACTAATGGTGCGCCAAGGCGTTGGTCTGCTGGCTCCAGTTTCCCACACAAGTTCTCCTGTTGAGATAACAGTACCAGTCATGAATCCTTTACCTCCGTTACTACCTATGTAACGACAAGGCTTAACTGGCTCGCCCTTGTAGGTCTTTTGTATGTGTATACTCTGGACACCACGTTGTTTTATTCCTGCCATAATACTTCCTTTTTTAAGAAGTATTTATGATATGTTGTATGCAGTTGAGCTTCTTACACGTGACCTCACTGTTTTAAAAGGGTCTTTGTTACTTCATTAAGACTTGCTCTCGAACACTGTTTACAGTTGTATTTAAATGGTCAACGGTGTAGATCGTGTATAATGGTGTGTTTATAGGTGATTTGTAGTAAACTATTTGTTACACGTATGCGGTGCAAACATGCAACCAAGTATGTCCGCTATGCCCTGGAAGTTGGTAGGACCACTTGATTCTTGCTTGTTGTCTGTGTGTGCTTGTTCCCGGTCAAGATCGTTCCATTCCTTTTCTATAACGTGCTGATCGTTTTCAGCAACCCGTGTGGGACTCACACAACCATAGAAGCTCAGCATCACGAGCATGACAGCAAGTAGTAGCCATATCTTTGTGTAGTTGGGGTTCATGTACTGTAGTTATCCCGCGAAGCGGTAAAGCGCCAGATTAGAGCCGCACAGCGGTACGCGGTTTTTTAGAACGTGCGAAGCACTGCGGTAGCAAAGATCGGTAAGCAGGTTTTGCCCCTTGGCTTCTAATTGTATCTAACTGTAGTTACTGTATCGTCCACTGTAGTTCAAACCGTCTGTAGTTTCACGCAGACAACAAGAGTATAGAGGGGAGTTTAACACAAGCAAACTAAACACTGCGTCCTTGTGACTTTCAAACACAAGCGTACAGTGATCGAGTTGTGTGGTGTATATGTTATGTTCCACAAGCAGTGTTGTACCAGCACAGTGCGTATGACTGTCCATTACTATAAAGTCCAATTGACGTTGACTCTTGGTATAGTCGAGCTCTATGCAGTACATCTATATTCCAATGAAATGATCCTTTTCACTATCTATGCACTTAAAACGCAGTGCCACAAATGGATTCATCTTATGAGTATTTGGCACCCAAAAGCGTGTGCGATTGACGTGACACTCGAAGTCGAATTGATATTTGCGTATGAGTTTAAATGCAAGTAGCATACTGGGTTTGTCAAGTGTATATGCACAGTATTGATTACGATCCATACTTATAGTGCTTTCCATTTAAAATAGCTCTTGCATGTGCTACACTGTAGTTGTTGATTGTTATGTAACGTATGAGTGTACGTTTAAAGTCGTATAGTATAAGTTCGTCCATGTTATACTCCAAATGGGTCTACAACCCAAAAAAATTCTGTGCGTAAAAATTTTACGAAGTACTTAACGTATTAAGAGGGAACCTTTTGATCCTGTTCTTAATAGTCTGTACTCTGCCCGTACTCGCACAATCTGCATATGAACTATAGAACTCTTCTAACACAGTATCCAAACGCTCACGTATGTGTTGTATGCGTTCAACACTGTGCTCGTAGTTTATGGAAGGCTCTCGTTTGTTCATACTGTTATTTACTGTGAAATGGGGTCTGTACCCAAAAACTGTGAACTGCGAAAAATTTAACTGAAGTACTTAGGTCTTTGAGGTGGTGATTCTGTGACCCCTGCCCTGCTCAAACTGTGTTTCCATTTTGCGTTACTATGCCCCGACCCCTCGAAAAGATTTTTTTATTTTGTTATGCCCCGGTCTCGAAAAAAGATCAAAAAAAATGGGCAAGTCTCCCTGCCCATTTCCCACTCCGCAGAGTGTGTCCGGATTCGTTAGTCTGCTCTGCTACCAGCACTCGCTCTAAAGCCAGCCTGTCTTAGCACGTCAGCATACGCATAAGCACCCTGCTCCTTACAGTCCATGCTCTGTCCTCTATGCTGTGCAGGATCCCATAGTGTCATGGTCTTTGCTCTATAACTCTTCTTGAAGCCTATGCTCTCAAGCAACTTGGCTTCCTTGCTGTTGGTTCTATCCACAGCAACATCAACCCACGCAAAGCCACAGTACATTGGCTCTCCATACTCGTTACCGCCAGTCTTTGCTGTCCAATCTGCAAGGTAATCGCTCACTGCTTTCTTTGCTGATATCGTTGCGTTTGTGTGTAAGTCCTGAATGTTCATATTGTTATGCCCTCTTTGTTAGTTTATGTTAATAATATTATACTCAATTATGGTAGAAGTCAACCCCTAAAGGCTAACTCCTTCCAACGTATCAAACCCAAAACTTGCCACGATATGGACAGTATTGTCCTCCGTTACAAGTATGTCTCCTACACTCACAGAGTGCATTGGCTTGAATCTTGTGTAGGCCTCTTCAGGTCCTATGTTGCCTATTTGGAATGCTTCGTTCAAATCACTTGCATCCAAATCTGCAACGTGTTCATAATGCTTGATGTTCGCTACTGGATCAAACCCCATACCATAACTGAATGGTGTGTTTGGATACATCTTCTTGTGTGCTTCGTGTCCTACTTGGTAAACCTTGATCATATTGCCCTCATTTCCTAATTGTTATACTTACAGTATACAGTCAAAGGACGCAAAGGTCAACCAAAATGTGTGGTATTTTTCAATCTTTTTTGTCGCTGTTTTGCTGGGGTTTTGGTCAAAGTGAAACCCAGTAACGAGGGCACATTACTGGGTTTCTAATACAGTGTTGGAGCGTGAGGGCTATGCTCTTTGTAACACTGTACTCTCAGCCATCGCTTCCCAGTTTGCTGGAAATGCTTTAGCGAGATCTGCTACCTTCAGAACGGTTCTCAAGGACAGTTCCCTCAACTTAGACTTATTGATGTCTATGAAGTCTACCACTGCCTCATGCTGTTCTGCGGTAAATTGATAGTCATTGAGCATACCATCTGTAACGATCTGCTTGATACGTAGCATCTTCTCTCGTTCAGTGTCTATGGTTAGATCAATGTAGTGACAACGTGATTCAAGTGCTTCCAAATGATCCCTGAGCTTCTTGCTCTTAACGTTGTCAAATTTGATGTTGGTGATAAAGATCGCTGATCCTTTGAACTGGAATGAATCCGGCACACCTTCGTTACGCAACTTGAATGAATCAGTGTTCCAGTGAATGGTTCTGTTCTTCTTGCTATCAAGTGCGGCTTTTAAAATGTTAAGACTAAGGTCGTCCATTAGTACTGAGTCACAGTCATCAAACACCAGTACGTTGTCCTTGTCTGCATAGTTGTACAGTTTACAGTAGAGTCCAATTGCACTCATCGCGCCCTTGACCACTTGGTACTTGGGTGGACGTTCTCCGAGTGTAGCGATCATGTCATGCTTACCCAGCACTTTCTCTACACCAAAACTCTTACCAACACCTGGAGGTCCTGATACGATCATTGCACGTACATCGCCTTTCTTACATGCTCTTGTCATGTCCTCAAGTATACTAAACCTTTCACGTAAACGTTCTATGGTCTCTTCGTCGGTCTCTTCTCTTGCTGTGACCTTGGTGTTACTGTTAACATGTTGATATGCATCCTCAGCATCAACCTTGATCTTGATGTTACGATCTGGGAAACCAGCAACTGCTGTTCCATCTACTGTTACGTAGCCGCCCTGTGCGCCTACCTTGAATTCTTCTACAAGCGGAAACACCATGCCAGCAAGTTCTACTTCCTTGCCTCTGATCTTGTAACTGCCTGATAGTATTTTTATTTTCTGTGTCATATTGCCCTCTTATGGTTTGTTAATATTAATGCCTTATTGTTCTTACAGTGTAGCATCAACTGCTACACATGTCAACCTCTTTATGCAACCAAATTGTTCAGCCATTGCTGATCAACCTCTTGGCCTACATCCTTGCCACCAAGGTATGCGTTAATGTGTTTGGAAGTTGTCATGCTCCACTTGGTTGAAGTTCTGAAAGCACCCTGCTCTGTCCAAGCCGCTACAGGTGTTTCGTATGAGTAAAGAACACGGTTGCCCTTGGCTGTTGTGATCTCTGTTTGGTTACTGCCGATTTGTGTAAGTTTCATATTGCCCTCGTTTGTTTAGTTTATAATAATACTATAGCACCAATTGCTACAGTTGTCAACCCCTAAAGTTCTTTTTCTTCAAAAGTTTCTACTTCTCTGCCCTGTGCAAAGTCCAACAAGTCTGCCGCTATTGCCGCCGCTTGTGCTCGTGTCAACTGTACACTATCAAAAAACTTGTCAGCCGTTGCTGGAAGTTGTTGCTTCTTCTGTGTCAATTGTACACAAGATCCTCGTTTGTCTCCACCCCAAAACCTTGTAAGTGATACGCCCTGTGCGTGTGATTTAAGTTCTGTACTCATTTTGCCCTCTGCTTTCTAATTGTTATACTTACAGTATACAGTCTATTATCCAAAAGGTCAACCATTATTTTGCCTTTTTTTTCAAATAAAAGAGGGGGTCCTTTCTCGAGGGCGACCCCCCACTCTCCCGCCTTGCTTTTGTGTGATCACAGGGTGCAAGGTCTAACAGGGTTTTTACTCCCGACCAATTGGCCCACTCTGCAGGACTCGAACCTGCGACCTACGGTTTAGAAGACCGTTGCTCTAATCCTGCTGAGCTAAGAGTGGATTGGTGCGAGCGGAGGGATTCGAACCCACACACCGTAATCGATAACGGATTTTAAGTCCGTTGCGTCTACCTGTTCCGCCACGCTCGCCTTATCCGATTGTGTAGTGTGAATCCCCTTTTCGGTCTTCTAATTGTGCTAATACTATACTATCAAAAGGGGTTGTTGTCAACCCCTAATGATTTCTTTTTGATGCTTACGCTTCTACTGGTTCTTTATCTAACTGAACTTCAACCTCAACTTCAGCACTTGGTGCCGGGGCTGGTGTTGTATCTGCTTTGATATTTCTAACCACGAACTCCGTGATCGCACTTTGCTGAGCCTCAGTTTGGAACTTCTCATGTCCCAACAACATCTTACAGATGTCTGACTTGCTCATTGCTGAATCCAACTCTAACAGTTCGATATCAGTGTGACCATTCTTGTTCAGGATCTTAAACCTTGAAACATAGTCTTGGGCAAACCTTACTTTGGTTTTGCCATTGTTTGTTGATGTACCTGCAACGGTATAAGTTTTATTTGTTGCCATAATTTTAAGCCTCCTTAATTGCCTATTCTTACTCTATTATAATAACACAAAATGGTGAGTAAGTCAACCATTATTGTGTCTTTTGGTTATCCAATTTCTGGATAATGCTCAAAAACTTTTCAAACATCAATTCGCTCTTCTCTTTCCCTGCTGGGATACAGATAGCCTTTTCATCGTGTTTGGAAACCTGTTCTAACGCTGTCTGGCAAGTTGTCAGGTCAGCGTACTCTACATTCAAAGAAAATACTGCACTCAGTAGTAGATATTTCATTAGCACCCACTCCCTCTGTTGCCCGGATCAAATATATCCTTGGCACAGTTTGTCAACTCCTCGGATACTCCGGCTGTTGTTATTTTGGATAGGTTCTTGCCTGTGTTGATGGCCTTGATCCAATCCTTACCTGTCATGCTACCTACGGAACAACCCTGTAGTACCACGCCAGCAAGTATTACTGCAAATACCTTATTCACTAATACCGCCTGCCTGGAACATCATAATCGCTCCCAATATCATGCTTACCAAAGCACCACCAATAATCATAAAGAACACTGGAAGCGAAGTTGCATTCTCTACACACTTGCCATCACAGTCTCCGCCAGCACCCGCCGCCGCGATAATGCCTAACATGATTAAAGTAATTCCAAAACCGTTTAACATCTTTTTCATAATTGCCCTCTATTCCTTATTGTTTATACTTACAGTATAGCATAAATTGGATTGGTTGTCAACCATTAATTTACCCCTATCTTTGGGTCGCTCCTAACCATGCTATGTGAAACATTCCTACGATTATGTAGATCACCATCATCAGATCACCATCTCCTGGGTGCATTCTCTCAGCAATGCCCGGTACGTCGATCTTGAACCAAAGATACCAAAAGAGCGAAACTGATACAAAGAACCCAAACATTACGAAGCCACCTCAATCTGATAGCCATAACTCCAATGCCCGTTGTCCATGTCAAATGTGCATCTGTCCTTGTCCTCTACAAAGATCTTGTCCATGCCTATGCCGTACTTCTCACCAGCCTTGCACAGTTCAATCCCTGTAACCTTAGCCTCACCCCATTTAGTGTCGACCTTTGTTCCTATTTTAATATATGTTCTATTCATTTATATCGCCCTCTTCCTAATTATTATACTTACAGTATAGCATCTGCTATCCAATTTGTCAACCATTTTATTTCATAAATGTGTGATTACCTATCACAACCGTAAGTTGTTTATGGTCTGCCCAATATGGGTACACAAGGTTATGGGCATAGTAATATAGGGCCCCACCCGTGTTGTCGTTCACAGTATAGGATCCATAGCCAAGTGTCCATATGGCTACCTCCACACTCTTCCTCCAGGCCTCTGCATTCAACTTGATGCTCTTGCCTGTTCTCTCATAGTTTGCCCAGATGACATCCTTCTTGCCATCGCAATACCAACTGAACTGGCATCTGTGCTTTCTTGGGTAGTACACCCTATCCTTCTCTGCCAGGTCTGGGTTCTGTTTGGTCTTCCACGACTCTCTAACAGGCCCTTGGTAGACCACGCCACAATATGTGTTGGGGAAGTCCTTAGACTGCACCCTGTTCCTCGTAGTGTTGGCCACTGCCGCCTTACCCTCAATACCTTCTGCTCTACTCTCGAAGTAGATGTTCTCTGCAAGGCACATCATCTCCTGATGCATATAGTTGGGGATGCCTGATTCGTTAACTTCTTGGAATATGATGCTCTTGGCCTCTGCTGTCAACTCAGCCGCGTGTGGGAATGACAGTTTCTCAGTTGCCGCACCTGCTGTCGCTGATCCCAATAGGACCACAGCCGCGAATGTTTTAAGGCCTCTCATTATGACAACCATATAGTTAAGGTTGAAGTAAAGATGCCGGCGATGATTATGAAAGCCATCAAGCCAAGACATATAACCGCGAACTTGAAACCTACTTCAAGTACGATTGGTGCCAATTT